>ERZ1027262.587-NODE-587-length-14116-cov-7.528483_pt1 | contig 14116 bp, 7 predicted proteins | sample MGYA00519472_ERZ1027262 | MGnify/ENA primary metagenome ERZ1027262 (study PRJEB26926, sample SAMN06164796) | human gut metagenome | biome: ENVO:00009003; feature: ENVO:2100002; material: ENVO:00002003 | host: Homo sapiens | place: USA | collected 2012 ... | reverse complement strand
CAGATTAAACCAAATCTGCATGAGATACATGCGAAGCATGGTTTCAATACCAATAGGTTTGCGACCGCGCTTGTTAGCGAAATAATATGGGCGAATCATTTCTACCCAATATGACCATGGGATGATTTCTTCCATGGCATCAAGAAATTCCTCACGCTTGGTTTTCTTCTTGCGGTTGGAGTATTCCATGTCGGAAAATGTTAGTTGATTCATAGGTATACGACCTTTCAGTTGATACCTATATTATATCAAAAATCACAAGGAGATGCATGAATTAATCAGCGTTTCCCTAGGTTTTTTTCGGCTGATTTTCTCTATCCGCCTTTTCCATATAAAATCTGTTTCACTTTTTCTGTTAGCAGCTCATCGCAAAAAAATCCGGTTTATACTCTTTCGGCTTATTCCGCTTCCTACAAAGCTCCGGCTTCTCCGGTACAAATATAACTCTCTTACATTAAAGCCTATGATTATCAGGTTAGATATTGTTTCAACCGCATCATGACAGTAACAGTGCTTTGCGTGATAATACGTTTTCAATTGATGGAAACCATTCTCCTCAATGTCCCACCTGCGGTTCATCATTTCCCATAACACCCGGTAATCTGCCGTTTCCAGTGTCATTACAAGCCACATAAAACGTTCGGCTTTCCCCCTTTTTCTTCCCACTGCTCACGATACCGCACCACACGCAGTTTATATGGACACCCTTCCATCTCAAAGCCTGAAAGGTCCCTTGGTTTTAACATTTCCTGCCCCAGAATTACGTGTGGTGATTTTCCTATGGTCATGCACACCACACTCCGGTGAAAGTATTCGGTTTCCCCTGTGAGTTTTTTCCGAGTCAGACAGTTCGGACAGGATTTTTTTGTACTGCTGAATAATTCCGCACCATCAAAACCTGCCACAACATATCCGCTTATCGTTCCATTCCGGAATATCCGGTTACGTTTTATGATATCAATCATTTCTTCATGTATGCTGCGTATTTCATCCGGGTTTATTCTGGAGAGAAGGTCGCGGACTGCATCAACTTTTGGAATCCTTCCACTGATACAGTTTTTCAGTCTTTTTGACATGCTTTCAGGGTCTGAAAAAATGGTATGGAAGCTCTCATACTGCAGCATCAGAAAAAGCAGTACCGGCATGACAATGTTGAACAATGGAATAGATTTTCTTTTTCTTTTGTCCGTTAAACACTTGATTTTTTGTGGGATTGTATATTGAAAATGGATATCCCCTGTTTTTCCTGAAATTCACAGGCAAAACCAGGGATTATATTTTTAAAAGCGAAATCTCTGTCTTTAAGCCAAGGATTACTTTCTGAGAAAGACCGAATATACTGTTTTTCTCAGATTCGCAGGCATCAGGATTACAATTCCACGGACTATGACAGATGCCAGAAATTCCAGTAAATTAATGTATCCGCTATTTAACATGATTTTCCGAAACTCTGCCATATCTTTCAAGTATGAAACTCCTCCGCGCCTCGCATACATGCCATTACCGACTCTCATGTACACTAGCACTTCAGATAGATTATATCCCTTCATCCCGCCTGAGAGCATACGGAGCCATAGATAATAATCCTCAAATCCATGAAAATCCATGTAACTTCCAGCTTTTATGACATCACTTTTTTTAAACATAACTGCCGGATGATTAAAAGGATTCCTTTTTTTTGCATATACCGCTATCTTTTCTGATGATTCCGGAACATATCTGACAGTACCTGCCTGTGCTGTATCATCCATAAATTCCTGCACAGCTCCACTGATAATCGATACATTATTTTGGGCAAAAGCTTTTAACTGCCATTCACAACGCTCTGGAACACTGATATCATCGCTGTCCATTCGTGCAACCAGTTCATTTTTACAATAAACCAGTCCTTCTTTGAGTGCTTCTCCCAGTCCTCGGTTTTCAGGCAGTTGAACTATCTGAAAACATTCCGGATACTCCTGCTTTTTTTTTTGGAGTACCTGATTTAATTCATCCCCCAGCAATCCATCACATACAATCACGAAATCCTGCGGTGGTACTGTCTGGGAGAGCATGCTGTCAATGCTTTTTTGCAAATACTCAGCTTTTTCTTTTCTATATACAGACATTAAAACGGAATAATTCTGTTCTATCATTTATATCACCATACTTTTTCGTTTATAAACTATCCATGATCCGAAGCAGCTTCGTACCATAATCCGCATCTGCTGCCCAGCCTTTTCCATATGGATTCTGCGGAATCGCAAGCCACTCCACGTATCTGGCTGTTCCACGCGATACATACTGGAAACGCTTATCCACACATGCATTGTTTAATCCATCTGTACTTGCGTATGCTTTTAAGTGCTGTACCTGCGCACGGAGTCCGGTTCTTACATCTGCAAAAGTCTCACCTGCTGCACCGCCACCGACTGCACCGAGTCCTCCAAAGTTACACTGACTCGGCTGCACATCACCGCCGAATTGTAATCCTCCGGTCTCTAACATAACCTGTGCAAATAATACATCTGCTCTTACACCCTCGGCTTCTGCCTCTTCTTTTAAGATCTTAAAGAATGCCTCCGCAGAATCTGCTCCCTTATCACGGTAAGTATCTGCCGGGAAGGTATAACGTTTATTGTAGTAAGATACCATCTGGTCGACTGTCACACTGCTTGTACCCATGATCTCATGCGCTGCAGCTTTTGCTTTTACCGCTGACCATGGTCCGTACATACGGATTCCGTTGCTTAAATCTTTGTATGCTCTTACTTTATAGTAATATGTCGTTCCCTGTGTCAGATTACTGTGTGTAAAGGAAGTTGCACCGGAAGTCTGTAACGTGGTATAGCTTCCTTTTTCACTGATTGCACCGGCAAGTTCATAACCGCTTGCTTTATCCACACTGTTCCAGGAAATATTTAATACATTGTTGTCTCCCAATGTAATAGAAGAAATACCTCCCTGTTTCAGAACAGGAACCTGTGCTACATTACTGTAACTTCCTCTGCCTGCACTTCCCTTGATCTTGTAGGTTGCAGCGATTTTGTAATAATAAGTATTTCCGCTTGTTACATCTTTATCCGTATAAGTCAGTGTCGCACCAGATGAGATCGCAGCGATCTTCTCAAATCCACTGTTTGACTTGCTGCTCCGGTAAATATCATACCCCTGTGCTTTTGAAACTTTCTTCCAGCCAAGTGTGACCTGATTTTTGCTGTCACTTGTGATCTGGGAGAATACCACCTGTTTGATCGTCCATGCCTTCTGTGCTTTTGAGAAAGATGCCACACCGTTTTTAGCACTGTTGCTCTTATATGCACGAACCTGATAATAGTAAGTTTTTCCGGCTTCTAATGTTTTATCCTCATATTTTTTCGTATTTTTACCTTTGACCTGTCCGACCTTTTTATAACCACTGTCTTTTGACGTACTCCGGTAAATCTGATAACCGGATGCCCCATCCACAGCTTTCCATTCCAGTCTTACGGAAGTACTTCCGGTTGCCTTTACTGCTGTAATGGATGTAGTTTTCAAAGTCTTTGCCGACACAGCTGCCGAATTACCGCTGTATCCTTTTTTGCCATTTACCTTGTTGATCGTCTCTATCTTATAATAGTAGGTCTTTGCAGTTTTTAACTTTTTATCCTGATAGGTCGTATTATTTTTTCCTTTTAAAGTGGCAACCACTTTATAAGTACCATTCTTTGACGTACTGCGTTTGATCCGGTAGCCGTAGGCACCGCTCACTGCTCCCCAGTTTACTTCAATCTGATTACTTCCATTTGAAACAGCATACTTGATCTTTGCCTTTTTCGCTGTTCTTCCTTCCATGGACGCTGAATCACCGCTATAACAGATATTGTCTCCTGTCTTTACCATAGTCTCAACCGTGTAATAATAGGTCTTTCCTGCTTTTACACTGGTGTCTTTGTAGCTGGTCGTGTTTCCGGATTTAATCGTCTTAACAACTTTGTAAGTACCATCTTCATCGGTACTTCGTTTGATGCGATAACCATAAGCTCCTGTGATCTTATTCCACTTGATCGTCAAGGTCTTTTCATTTGTGGAAACGATCGAAGTGATCTTTGTACGTTTTGCAGTTTTTCCTGCCACCGCGTCTGATGCACCGCCGTATCCTTTTGTACCGCTGTTGACATTATATGCTTCGACCTTATAGTAATAGGTCTTTCCTGCTTTTACAGTATCATCTGTGTAGGATGTTGTCTTTTCTCCTGATACTGTATCTATTTCACTATAACCACTATCTTTCTTTGTGCTGCGGGAAATGATATATCCCTTTGCACCGCTTACCTTATTCCAGGAAATTTTTAATACTTCCTCATCCGAGGATGTGATTCCTGTAATTTTTGCTTTTGCAAGTGTCTTTGCAGATTTTGTGGAAGAATATGCACCGACACCCTGTCTGCCATTGTTTGTATTGTAAGCCTGTACTTTGTAGGTATATGTTTTGTTATTGGATTTTACAGTATCTGTGTAAGTGAGTGTACTGCCGGATTTTACCGTGCCAATCTGATAAAATTTACTGTCACTGCTGTCCTGACGATAGATCAGATATCCCTCTGCTTTAGAAACCTTTTTCCAGGTCAGGGTAATCTTCTTTCCACTCTTTGCCTTGATCTTTGTGAGGTTTGTTTTTCCTAATGCCACACCTGAGATGGGTTTAGAATACTCTCCTGCAGTTCCATCGTTAAATACCGGACGGACCAGATAGTAATATTTTGTCCCTGCCTTTACGGTATCATCAATATAAGATGTAGCATCCGATACTTCGTCAATCTTAGGATAGTTTGTATCATTCACAGTATTACGATAAATTTCATAATAATCGACATTATCGAGACCTGTCCATTTTAATCTAAGACTACCATCCGCTCTCGACTGCGTGTAATTGAGCGTTACGGTCTTTGCTCCTTTTGTCAGACCGAAATACTCTGCGATCGCAGTTGCATCCGCAACACCGAGTGCCTTTAATTTTTCATCAGAACTTAAATATGTATAATAATCATTTGCATTGTCCAAAAAGGCATGCTCGATGATCAGACCAGGAATGCCATTATTTTTACAACGACGGATCAGACCGTAATAATCTGCTGCAGAACCATCCGGATATTTATCATAAGATGCATTTCTAATCAAAGTTCCACGATAATTCAATCCAAGTGCTGCCAATTTATCGCATATTTTCTTTGCAAGTGCCTGTCCATTGCTTCCTACCTGTGCATTATAGTTGCTGTTCGGATAATAAACTTCCACACCTCTCGCTGTTCCGTTTGCAGTATTTAAATGGAAACTTACTAACACATTTGCCCCCACATTCTTTGCAAGGTTTGCACGGGCATCCAGACATGCAATATAATCTCCGCCGCCTGCCGGACAGCTTGCACTCTCTCTTGTCATATAAACAGTAATACCATTATAGGTAGATAATTCTTCTTTACAATATGTGGCGATCTTAAGTGTCAGATCCGCTTCCTGTACTCCAAAACCGGATGCTCCTGCATGGGTGCCATCATGTCCCGGATCGAGTACGACTTTCACATTACTGTTCGCACCTTTTAAGTTATCTGCAACACTGGCGACAGCCTCTGAGATTCCCTGCTCCAGCACATTTTCCACAGTGTTTTCGGAAATAACTTCTCCATCTGCGCTCATAGTAACAACATCAGCATCCACATCCGCATAGGCATCTTCATCATAAAGTACCTGATCCGGGTTCGTCTCTGCCTGTTCATTGACACCAAATCTTACATCCATGCCAAGGTCTGATAGCAGGATTTCCTGTTTTGTTTTCTCCTGTGTAAACTGCACGGAAGTGATCTGATACTCTCCTGCCTGTCCATTTTCAGAAAAATCCATGGTAAAACGGATCATATCTTCTTCTGTTCCGGCTGCTTTGACCTGATAGGTTTTTCCGGTGGTCAGATTCTTATAATTTAAGACGATATCCGAAAGCTGCTCATCGCCTGTTCCAAGACTTAAGACCACATTCTGCGTTCCCGGTGTCTCAACGTACGGTGACTCTACCATCATGTAGTTAAGTTCTGCTGCCTGGACAGTCTCTGTCTCCGCAGTCTCCGTTTCGGTCGGCTCTTCCGTTTCTGTAGTTCCTGTTTCGGTCGGCTCTTCCGTTTCTGTAGTTCCTGTTTCGGTCTCAGTCGGCTCCCCGGTTTCCGTAGTTTCTGTTTCGATTGTTTCTGTCTCTGCCGGTTTCTCTGTTTCCGAAGTTTCTGTCTCTGCCGGCTCTTCTGTCTCAATCGTCTCTGTTTCGATTGTTACCGTCTCGGTCGTTTCTTCTGTCTCTGCTGTTTCTTCCGTTTCAGCTGCTTCTTCTGTCTCTGCCATCTCCGTTCCAGTCAGCTCTTCTGCTGCATTCCCAGTGTTTTCTGTCTGGGCTGATTTCTCTGACGGTGATGTTTTCTGCGTGCTTTCTGTCTGAACTGCACTGTCTTCTGCTGCACGTACATCTGCAGGCAGTGCTGTCATACTCACGCAGACTGCCATGATTACTGCTAAAATCCTTTTTTTCATTTTCCTTACCCTCTTGTATATTTTTTGACACTATTTAATGTGTAATGTACCATATAACGCAATGCATTTAGCCGGTTCTTTCCTATAAAACGGTAAACTTTCCACTGCATTTTAGCTGACTTGTATTTATTGCGCGACTTTCCGTCACTGCTCCACATAATCCCGTGCATTATAAACCGGCATAATAACAGATATCTGTACTTCGCTTGTCTGTTCCATCTCTATGATTCCTTTTTGATCGCTGTCGTTTGCTTTTCATCTACACCTTCTGTGTTTTCTTTCTGAAACATAATCTTAAATGTCATAAGCATTAATTTCACATCTAACCACGCTGAATATGTCTGTATATAAGTCAGATCCAGTTTTAATTTATCATATGGTGTTGTATTATATTTTCCATATACCTGTGCATACCCTGTCAATCCGGCTTTTACTTTCAGGCGGAACCGAAATTCCGGAACAATTTCTTCATATTTTTCAGCAATTTCCTGTCTTTCCGGTCTAGGACCAACAAAAGACATTTCTCCCTTTAAAATATTAAAAATCTGAGGAAGCTCGTCTAAATGCGTTCTTCGAATTATTTTTCCAACCGGTGTGATCCTGTCATCATCTTTTTTGGCAAGCTGTGCTCCCTGTTTTTCCGAATCTACTTTCATGCTGCGAAACTTGATAATCTGAAACGTCTCGCGGTCTCTCGTCAGACGCTCCTGCTTATAGAATACCGGTCCCCCATCATACAGTTTGATTGCAACTGCAATGACCAGTAAAAACGGCGATGAAATAACAATCGCGAGCAGTGCAAACACGATATCCATAGTCCTCTTTACAAATCTCTGCTCTATCGTAAGTCCCTGATTTCTTGACAACATAAGAGGTGTATCAAACAAATGGATTCGTTCCGTTCCATTTAAAATAATATCCGATATCTTCGGTGTAATATAGGTTCTTTTATTCTGATCATAACAGAACTTTAAAATTTTATTACGGATACTTGCCGGAAGATCACATAAAACTACCGCTTCATACTCTAATATTTTAGAATACAATGCCTCATATCCCATATAGGCGCTGGCAGTTGCACAAACATTGTACTTATCTTTTCTGGAATTAATCTTGGAAATCAGTTCTTCCGGAGAATGTTCCCCGTATATTACGATCATACGTCTTGGCGGATATAATCTGACATAAAAATATCTTACAACAAAAACGGTAGGCAGTGTCACTGCAATCTCAGCTGTCGTCAATAACAGAAGCGGTGATGCTGACATATAATCATTTGCAATCATACAAATCTGAAAATACTCGATAATATTTGCAAACAAAATTCCAAGGATCTGCGACAAACAAATATCTGTAATTCTAAGGTATCCGATCCGGTATCCGCCAAATGTACGGATAAAAAAGAACAATACCAATGCATACATTCCGATTACTGCCCAGTTTCCTCTATTCCAGAACTTATCCTCCAATTCCGGTACATACATTTTATACCATATAAATGCAAACATTGCTGTCTCAGCCACAAGCATTACAAAATTAGCAAATAAATTCAGCAAATGTTTATATCTTTCCCTTTTCCTCATGAAGTACCTCACATTCATACCTTTGCATAATCTATATTATTTTATCATAAAACCCAACCTTTGAATATATCTTACCAGAATTTTCATAAAATCTTAAAAATACCCCGGCAGGATGTATGATGATCATCCCACCGGGGTATCTCTTTTTACTTTTATTTTGCTTTTGTCTTTACGGAAACAACGGAAGAATAACTTCCATATACTTTCTTCCCATTCACTTTGCGGTATGCACGGATCTTATAATAATAGGTCGTCGATTTTTTCAATTTACCGTTTTTGTAAGATGTCGTACTACCTTTGGATATGGTCTTTACTTTACTACATTTTCCATCTTTACTGTTGCTGCGGTAGATCTCATAACCGCTTGCACCTTTTACCTTTGACCAGGTCAGTTTTACATTCTTTGCATCCGACGCTTTTGCCTTTAACGTCGTCTTTGCCGGAACCGCCTTTGCAGATTTTACATTCGAAAATCCACTGGTCTGTTCTCCATTCTGTGTCTTAACAACCGTCTTGATCTTATAATAGTATGTTTTTCCGGTTTTTACACTGCCGTCTGTCCAGGAACTAGTGCCTACACTGTTGATGGTTTTGATATTCTGATAATCCCCATCCTTTGCTGTACTGCGGTAGATCTGATAAGAAGTCGCAGCCGGTACAACTTTCCATGAAACTTTCAGTTTATTGTATGCTGTCGATTTTACGGAAGTCACGCTTGTTTTTCTGTTCTCAATTTTATTAACACAGAGCGTGTATTCTTTTTCCACCGCATTTTTCGCAAATGCCTGCACTTTCAGGTAATAGGTTCCCTTGCTTAATTTGACAGCCTTTGACTCTGTATAGGTACTGCCGGCATAGGAATAGATATGATCATCATCTTTTCTGCTCACTCTCTTGCCGTTTGCATTATAAAGTGTCACATACCAGCTTCTTCCCGCATCATTGATCTTCTCGTGTGCCAGACTAAAGTTGATATACTGCGCTTTTGTGAGTGTAAAGCGATAGCAGTCTTCATCTGACGTATATCCTGTGATCACACCGTTTACCGCTTTGCCGACTTTTATGTTATCTGCCGAAGCCCAGTCACCGTTGTTCTCTGTCTCCCAACCGGAAGCCGCTTTCTGTGTCATGCAGATCGTATAGTCGCCGGTATAAAGTGTAGATGCCTGGCTGACGCATACGTAATATTCCCCTGCATCCAGTCCTAATTTACAGGATGTATAAGAAGTCTCTGTCCCGGTATTCGTAAATTTATAAATTTCACTGTTATCCTTATTGTAAAGAACAACATTATAACAGCTTGCTGTACTCTGACTGTTTTTATGTCCAAACTTAATCTGCAGATAGCCTGCTTTTGACATTTTGATCTTATAGTAATCTTTGTCTGAGGAACTGCTTGTGCTTCCGTAATAGGTTTTTCCGTTCTTTACGGTATTTGCAGTGGCAGCAGAATCATTCGACTCCACTTCCCTGTCACTTGCTGTCTTTGCTATAATACACACATCATAGTTTACAGGATAACTCGTTCCGCTCAATAATGTTCCCGTCGTATTTCCGGTTCCTGCGATCTTAATGTAATACTCACCTTTCGGCAATCCAAGGTTCGGCGTGGAAATGCTTGTGTCCCCGCCACGGATCTTCGTAGTGTAGACTTCTGTATACTGGTCTTTGTCCACTTTACGGATCACGCTGAGCACAAACATGTTTGTTGTTTCCTGTCCGCTCACAACCGGATGCGTCAGTTTCACATTGATATAACCATTTGCAGAAAGTGATGTTTTAAAATAATCTACATCGCTGTAAGTACGGATATCTCCGCTGTATGTCGTGCCGGAAACAGCCGTATTTGCTGTATCGTAAGTATCATTGCTCTCGTGCTCCCAGGTACTGCACGCCTTAAAGGTAGTTTTGATCACATAGTTTCCGCCGTAATATGCATTCTGACCTGCCACTTTAATATAATATTTACCTGCTGACAGTCCCAGTTTGATGGAATCCGTGGATTCATCTTCCGCTTTACTGGTCATTTCGTAGATCGAATTGCCGGAAGTATCACAGACTGTAACTGCATAAATAGCCTTATTCTGCCATCCTGTAACTTTCGAATGCTGCAGATTGATCACGATATATCCGTCTTTTGTTGTCTGAAAACCATAATAATCAGAATCACTGACACCATACAGACTTCCGTAAACTGCCTTGCCTGATGTCATTGTGTCTGCTGTATTTATATCATCATTGCTCTCGCTCTCCCAGTTGTCTGCATTCGTCCAGGATGCCTTCAGCTTGTACGTCTCTCCATTTGCTCCCTGAACTGTCAGTGAACCTGACGCATCCATATATTGGATTCCTGATACTTTCAGATAATAGGTTCCGGCGTCAAGTCCAAAATTAACCGACTCGGTTTTCTCCTCGTCTTTTTTACTCGTCATTGTATACATCGTATTTCCGGCAGCATCACAGACTGCCACGCTGTAAATATCTGTTGAAAGCCTGCCGCTCACTTTATCGTGCTGTAACTGAAATGAAAGATATCCTTTTGTGGTGGATGTGATCTTATAATAATCGGTATCCGATGCAGAGGAAATGCTTCCTGTTATCGTCTGACCCAATCTGTCATAATTATCTGCTGTGGCAATCGTATTATTTTGTTCTGTCTCACAATAGGTATCTTCATACTGTACGCTGAAGCTGTAAGCTGCAGACCCGACTGTAAGTACTCCGGTTCCGGTAATCTGTACATAATAAGTACCGGCATCCAGTCCTATTTTCGCCGTCTGGTTCTGTGTATCCTGCATTCCGCTTGTTACAGTGACTAACCCACCAACCTGATCGGCAATAAAATCAATCCTCCAGGCCGTACTGTTGCTTGCGCTCGATAAATTCACATGTGCAAATTTCAGTTGTACCATACCGGCTTTGCTCATCGTAAATTTATACCAATGTGTAACAGATGTTCTGGATGTCGTTGCATTATAAGTTGTATTCAGTCCAATCGATGTTGCTGCCGCATAGGTACTTCCCGGAGTCACATTTCCGTCCTTCTTTAGAATATCTTCACTTTCTTCTTTCTCCGTGTCTGCCGCTTCGGTATCCCCGATGAGTGCCTCTGTACTTTCTGTATCGTCAGTCATCTCTGAATCTTCTGTTGCCTGCGTACTCTCTGTATTTTCAGTCGTCTCAGGAATTTCTGTACTCTCCGTATCTGTCGGCATCTCAGAATTTTCTGTACTCTCTGTACCTGCCGGTATCTCAGAACTTTCTGTACTCTCTGTATCTGCCGGTATCTCAGAACTTTCTGTGCTCTCCGTATCTGCCGGTATTTCAGAGGTTTCTTCTGATTCAGTAGTTTCTGTCACTTCTGCTTTGCTCTCTGTTCCGGCTTCTTCTGTCTCAGCTTTTTCTCCAGCTCCGGTTTTTTCCGTTGTTTCAGAGTCTTTCATAGCCTCCGCCGACTCCGGAACCTCTGTCAGTTCCGTAAGTTCTGTTACCTCTGTTTCATTCTGCCCACCGGCTGCATATACCACCTGCTCCGCCGGAACCGCTGTCATGCAAAGACTTAATGCCATAAGCCATGCAGCAATTCTTTTCCCTGCCTGATGTCTTTTTTTCATTTGGATCTTCCTCCTTGTTTCTCAAACAAACCATTTCCAAAATCTGATATCACAAATTATTTATATTCTGTGCTGAAACTGTCTCCCGCACATTTTATGATCTTGCCTGATTCATTCTCAAATACTGTTTCCTGTCCATCCAAATAATACTGATTTTCCTGATAATAAGAATCGCCATACAATACTGTAATATACTTGATTCCAAGTTGATTTAAATTATCGAGATTTTCTTTCGGATTAAAATTCCATGTATAACAATCCGTAGACTTCTGTTTGGTTTTCTGCCAGTAAATGATAAAATCAAGGCAGGATTCCTTTGCTGCCATCAAAGGTACCCTTTCATTCTTTAAATGTTTCTTCACATACTTATACAGTTCTAATTTTCCCTCATCATAACCATTTACATATGGAAGTATCTTGCACCAGCTTTCTCCCGGGAATGTCAGGATCGCAGCACGTTCATTTTCATACACCGCTTTACACAGTGAAAAATAATTTTCATACTGCTGATAGATCTTATCCTCTTTATCCACAAAAATCTTCGTGATGCCATTTTTATCCATCTTGACAAGAATATCCATCAGTTCTCTGTTATACGGCTTATATTTTCTCGTATTCTGAGCCCGCATGCCATCAAACCAGTAAAAAGTCCTGTCATCAGCCACCAGCGCCGGGATCTTATCATCATCGAGTTCCTCTGCCGCATAAGACATCACTTCCATAAGATCTGGTAAAATCGTGTATTCCCCATAGTCTTTCTGTGATGTATCTAGATTATTCCAATAGATTGCCAGAAAATGTTTCGGTACGGATGCCTCATTATATCCGGGATCAAATTCCCACATGTTCATATCATAATTTGTAAAAGTAAATAACGCAAGTATTCCAATAAATCCAACATATGCATAAAATCCTGCAAGCTGTTTTTCATCTGCAAGGATATCTGCTGCCATCACGCAAAGCAGCCAGCCGAACAGCCAGAGATTATAGTAGATCTTAAAATAATAATAAAATGACATCATGTGATTTATCAGAAATCCGTACATCACACAGGTGCATACCACCATAAAAAGTGCCATCACAGGGATCGCCGCCGGATATTTCTTTTTTTTCAGCAGATAAAACAGTACGATAAATGCTGCCGGTATGAAATAGATCAGATCTGCATACACGGAATGATACATTCCGCCCGCCTTGCTGACGTAAATTATCATCTTGTCAAAAGAGCCGCCCCATTTATCCATAAATAAGACAAATACTGCTGCCGCTGCAATGACTACGACAACCAAAAATCCTGCTATCATTTTTTTGTTTATCTTTTTTTGCCGGATCGCGAGTACAAATAATGCCAGGATCACCGCCGCTGAATTGAGCGGGATAAACAGTGCATTACAACATGTATTTGCGTACAATGCAAACAGCAGTAAGATCACATTGCACTTATAATTTTTCGGATACCGCTCCAGCAGAAGCAGGGCATAGACTAAAAGCATCAGTATCATAACACCAATACTCCAGTATACAAATCCGCCTGTCATGTAACTGTATGCAGGATATCCCCAGAAATATCCCAGTGCAAACACCGGTGCAAAAATCCGCACGATCTTTTTCTCACTGACCGTGAGCATCAGTACATAACACATCCACACTTCCAGCACATGCATGAAAATATCCGCAAAAATAAACGCTTTATAATATTTTGAAACGATCAGGATCGGACTGAATATCTCAATAAACATTGCATTGACAAATGCAGAAAAATAAATGTGCTTGCCTAAGACTCCCTGCTTTACAATGACCATTGCATCATTAAAATGATTTGCCGGATCTGAATTGATATAACTCAGCCGCAAATATGGAGTAAACATATGTAGTGAAACTGCAATCACGATTCCTGCAAGAACTGCTAATACAGCAATATCTGTTATCCTCACAAATATCCGCTGCATTTTTTTCTTTTTAATGATCATTCCCCATAACAGGAGCACCGCTGCCGCCATTGAAATACATGTGGATTTAAGATTCACCGGTATTCCCACCAGTTGAAACATGAACGCCCAAAACGACTGATAACAGAAAATAGCCATAATTCCCATCACTGCCACTTTTATCATATTGATCTTCCCATCAATTTTCGGTACCAGTATTATCCCCATTAAAAATGCAAGAAAGAGCAGCACAAAAATTACTGATATTATCATATGTAATCCTCATTCACAAATATTTTTTTCACATCTGCAGTAAATTGCTGATGTTCATTTCTAATATAACTTCTGTAACCGTCAAAATCAACCTTGTGCACATCAAAATTACAGATACAATCCCTGATGCATGATATAATATCTGTCTCTTATACACATCTGACGCTGCCGACGAAGCTAGAAGTGT
>ERZ1027262.568-NODE-568-length-14498-cov-4.227584_pt1 | contig 14498 bp, 13 predicted proteins | sample MGYA00519472_ERZ1027262 | MGnify/ENA primary metagenome ERZ1027262 (study PRJEB26926, sample SAMN06164796) | human gut metagenome | biome: ENVO:00009003; feature: ENVO:2100002; material: ENVO:00002003 | host: Homo sapiens | place: USA | collected 2012 ... | reverse complement strand
GAGATACTGATCGGTCTCGTGGGCTCGGAGATGTGTATAAGAGACAGCTTCTATGACGCAGGTTACGACGGCTGGTTTTATGTGGACGAAAATACCGGAATGCAGACTGGCTGGTTCCAGATAAACGGCAAATGGTATTATTTTAAGGATGTTTCGGATGGAACCAGGGGAATCATGCTGAAAAACCAGAAGACACCGGACGGATATTTCGTCGATGAAAATGGTGTGTGGAAGCCATAGACCATTGGATTTTAGAAGACACAGAACCGTTGCAGACAATCAGATAGCAGCGTAGCCAGCAAGGCGGCGTGGTGGATATGGAAAATATCCAGCGCCGCCTTGCTTTTCCTTGTTCTTTCGTGTATTTTGCCCTTGCATTTTTCGATAGAACTTATATAATATACTGTATACAAAATAATTCGGAAAAACAATTTTAGGAGAATGTGAAATGATAAAACACCTGAGTCTGAAGGCTTATGGAAAAATCAATCTGGGATTAGATGTCCTGCGAAGGCGGGACGATGGGTATCATGAGGTCCGCATGATCATGCAGACGGTAGGTATTTATGACCGGATCGATCTGATCTATAAAGAAACTCCGGGGATTACAGTTGAGACCAATCTCTATTATCTGCCGGATAATGAGAATAACCTGGTTTACAAGGCAGCCAAACTTCTGATGGATGAGTTTCATGTACAGAAGGGCGTCCATATCCGATTAAGAAAATATATTCCTGTTGCAGCCGGTATGGCAGGAGGAAGCAGCGATGCGGCAGCAGTGCTGTTTGGCGTCAATAAGATGTTTTCCCTGGGACTGACCACAGAGCAGCTGATGGACAGGGGCGTGAAGATTGGTGCGGATGTTCCTTATTGCGTGATGAGGGGAACCGCTCTTTCTGAGGGGATCGGAGAGATTTTAACACCTCTTCCCGTGCCGCCGCAGTGTCAGGTGCTGATCGCCAAGCCTGGGATCAGTGTGTCTACGAAATTTGTTTATGAGAACCTTCATGCCAATGAACTAAGACCGGAGCAGCACCCGGATATTGATGGCATGATGGAAGCGATAAAACAGAAGGATCTGTACGGCATTGCAGACCGTTTCGGCAATGTATTAGAGAATGTGACCATTCCGGCTTATCCAGTGATCCAGGAGATCAAGGATCTGATGCTGGAGCAGGGGGCTATCGGCGCATTGATGAGTGGAAGCGGTCCGACCGTTTTTGGCTTATTTACGAATCCGAAGGCGGCAGCGAAAGCCCATGAGGAGATGCGCTTCGGCGCAGGTGCGGAACTGGCCAAACAGGTATATCTGACGAATTTTTATAATCCGAGAGGTTAACGCCGCAGGCAGCTGGGGATAATGGAATGCGGGATTTCAACAGACCGTAAAGATATGGGCTGCCGGGTAAAATAGAACATGAGAATCGAATATGAGAATCGAACACAGGAGGAAAATCATGGAGTACAATTTAAAAGTAAATATGAACGAATATCTGCCGCTTCGAGATGTTGTTTTCAATACCTTAAGAGATGCCATTTTAAAAGGGGAGCTGGAGCCTGGCGAGCGGTTGATGGAGATCCAGTTAGCGGAGCGGCTTGGCGTCAGCCGTACCCCGATCCGTGAGGCGATCCGGAAGCTGGAGCTGGAGGGACTGGTTCTGATGATTCCGAGGAAAGGCGCAGAGGTAGCGAAAATCTCTGAGAAGAGTCTGCGGGATGTTCTGGAGGTGCGCCGTTCTCTGGAGGAGCTGGCTGCAGAGCTGGCCTGCCAGCGCATGGATGCAGAGGCGTTAAAGGATCTGGAGGACGCTCAGAAGGCATTTATCCAGGCGGTAAAATCCGGAGAGACCATGACCATGGCGGAAGCAGATGAACATTTTCATGATGTGATCTATATGGGAACCGGCAATACCAGACTGGTGCAGATCTTAAATAACCTGCGGGAGCAGATGTACCGTTACCGTCTGGAGTACATCAAAGATGCAGAGAAGCGACAGATATTATTGGTCGAGCATGAAAGTATTTTAAGAGCTATCCGCAGCCGCCATGTGGCAGAGGCAAAGGAAGCTGTCCGTGCCCATATCGATAACCAGGAGATCACGGTTTCTAAGAATATTAAAGAGAGAGAGTAATGGTTCAGCAGGTCTGTGCATTCGCTGCGCTGACTGCAAAATGTTAAACATTTATAAACTAAAGAGGAATTCTTGACAAGGTGACAACCTGTCACTATAATGAGTGACAGGTTGTCACCTTTCTGCGCTTTTTGAGGAATTGCACAGAGAAAACGAAAGATGACAAAAGGGGGATATGAAAATGCCAAGTGAACGTTTCTTACGTCTTCCGGAAGAAAAGAGAGAGCTGATCTGCCAGATTGCCATGGATGAATTTGTCCATGTACCGCTTGAAAAGGTTTCGATTAACCGGATCATCCAGAAAGCAGGCATTTCCAGAGGCTGTTTTTACACTTATTTTGAGGATAAGCGGGCGCTCCTGATCTGGGTATTGAAAACAACCAGGAAACAGTGGGTTGAAAAAAGCATCGAGTGCCTGGAGGATAATCATGGGAATATCTGGGATTCCGCAGAATATCTTCTGCGTATGACACTGGAATTCTGCCAGAACAATAATCTGGTGCAGCTTCATCAGAATCTGATGATGTATCCGGATTTTACCATGGGACCGCCAGATGATGAGAAAAAAGAGCAGGAATTGTTGTATGGATGTGTAGATCTGACAGATTTTCGAGAAAAGACAAGGCCATATTTTAAAATGGTCATGAACCAGGTGATGCTGCTGATCATATTTGCGGTGGCTGCTTTTTATAGGAAAGAACAGACGGAAGATGAGATCGTAAAAGAGTTTAAAAATCAGCTGACCATGCTCCGTTATGGCGCGTGTGAGGTTTCTGAGAAAAAGTAGGAGGATAAGGATGAAAAAATCAGTAAAAATTGCCATTGGAGCTGTTGTGGTCGTGGCAGCAGGCGCAGCTGCCGTATCCGGTTTGAAGCCAAAGAATACAGAAAATGAGACAGTTGCCCCGCCGGCAGTACGGGTAGAGAACCCGTCTAATGGAACCATCGAACTGTTCCGCAGCCTGATCGGAACCGTAGAGCCAGCAGACCAGGTGTATGTGATCCCGAAGGCAGCAGGCGAGATTACTGCAGTTTATGTAAACCCTGGTGATTATGTAGAAGAAGGGCAGCTATTGTGCGAGATCGATACGAAGCAGGTAGATGGCGCAAAGCTGCAGTTGGAATCGGCAGAGATCCAGTTAAAGGATGCACAGACCAATCTGGAGCGTATGAAGGTGCTGTATGCCAGCGGAGACATTTCCTCCCAGTCTTATGAACAGGTGGAGAGTGCGGCAAAGGGTGCGCAGATCGCTTATGACAGTGCGAAGCTGGCATACGATAACCAGGTAGAATTCAGCAGCATCACCGCTACGATCGCAGGCAAGATCGAGTCTAGCAGTATGGAAGTGCATGGCATGGCAAGTTCTGCTTCTCCTTTATGCGTGATCGCAGGAGAGGGCGCAAAATCGGTCAGCTTTTCTGTGACGGAGGCTGTGTTAGACCAGGTCCATGTAGGGGAGCAGATCAAGATCGAGAAAAATGGCAGCGATTACGTTGGTACGGTAACGGAAGTCAACACCATGGTGGACGCTGCAACCGGATTATTTAAGGTGAAAGCAACTGTAGAAGATAACGGAAGTCTGATCAGTGGTTCTTCTGTGAAGCTGTACATCACTTCCGATAAGGCAGAAAATGTCATGACCGTTCCGGTAGATGCCGTATACTATAGCAATGGCGAACCGTATGTATATACTTACGATAATGGTACGGTACATAAAGTAACGGTGGAAACCGGTATCAGCGATGATGAAAAAATGCAGATTTTATCCGGTTTAAGTGCAGATAACGAAGTAATCACCACCTGGGATCCGGAGTTATACGAGGGAGCTCCTGCGGTGCTGGCTGGAGAGACCGGAACAACGGTAGAAACAGTAGAAACAACAGAAGCAGCAGAAACAACAGAAGCAGCAGAAACAACAGAAACAACAGAAGCAGCAGAAACAACAGAAACAACAGAAGCAACAGAAACAACAGAAACAACAGAAACAACAGAAGCCCAGACAACGGCCGCTAACTAGAGGGGGAAAACGGAATGAATTTGACAAAAACTGTCCTCAAACGGCCAGTCACCACGGTAATGGTGATCCTGTGCCTGATCGTATTTGGTTTAACTTCAGTATTTTCATCTAAACTGGAACTGATCCCATCCATGGATATGCCCATGCTGATCGTTATGGCTGCTTATCCGGGTGCAAGTCCGGATGATGTGGACCAGCTGGTCGTACAGCCTATTGAAGATGAGACAGGTACGTTGACCGGTATTAAGGGTGTGACCAGTGTTTCCAATGAAAATTATGGTATCGTGCTTCTGGAGTATGACTACGGAACCGATATTGACAGTGCTTATGATGATTTAAAGAAAAAGATGGACGCCATTGAGCTGCCGGATGATGTGAAGACCCCTACCATCATGGAGATGAATATCAATGATGTGGCAAGTATCACGCTGGCTGTCAATAATGATGCCCAGAATGATCTTTATAACTATGTCAATGATGAGGTTGTTCCTGAATTTGAGAAGCTGTCTTCCGTGGCAAGCGTGGATATTTCCGGTGGTCAGAAGGAGTATGTAAAGATCGAGCTTCTTCCGGAAAAGTTAAATCAGTATCATTTGTCCATGAACGCCATCACTGCAGCAGTAAAATCAGCGGATTTTTCCTATCCGGTGGGAAGCACCCAGGTGGGAAAGCAGGAGCTGTCTGTTTCAGCCGGTGTGGATTACAGCACCATGGAAAGCCTGAAAAAGATCCCGATCACTGTGGGAGGCAGCAATATCATTTACTTAGAGGATGTTGCCAATATTTATAATGCCAAAGAAGCAGCCAGCAGTATCGGACGTTATAACGGTCGTGATACGATCTCTGTAGCCATCAAGAAGCAGCAGAGCAGCAGCGATGTGGAAGCATCCAAAGCAGTCCGCAAGGTTGTGGACCGCCTGATGGCCAATGACGAGAACCTGGAGATCGTGGTTGTTGATGATAACAGTGATATGATCAAATCATCCTTAAGCTCCGTTATGAAGACCATGGTTATGGCGGTTGCGGTTTCCATGATCATTATCTGGTTGTTCTTCGGTGACCTGAAGGCCTCCCTGATCGTTGGTACTTCCATCCCGATCTCCATTCTGACAGCGCTGGTTGCCATGAGCGCAGCGGGATTTTCCCTGAACGTGATCACCTTAAGCTCCCTGGTGCTTGGTGTTGGTATGATGGTGGATAACTCCATCGTAGTATTGGAGAGCTGCTTCCGTTCCACGAAAGGCGTTGGCTTCCGTGAATATTCCAAGGCAGCCTTAGAAGGAAGCGGAATTGTCCTTGAATCGATCATTGGCGGTACTATTACCACCTGTGTTGTATTTATTCCGCTGGCACTTCTGGAAGGTATGTCCGGACAGATGTTTAAGCCTTTGGGATTTACGATCGTATTCTGTATGCTGGCGTCCCTGATCTCCGCTATGACCATCGTGCCGTTATGTTATACGATATACCGGCCAAAAGAAAAAGACGCGGCGCCGTTATCCAGACCGGTAGAAATGCTTCAGAATGGATACCGCAGATTGATGAAGGTGCTTCTTCCGAAGAAGAAAACCGTTATCATGACCTCTGTTGTCCTGCTGATCCTGTCCTTTGTTCTGGCCGGTCAGCTGGGCTTTGAGCTGATGGCTTCCTCAGAGGGTGATTCCATCAGTGTATCGGTAGAAACAAGACCTGGCTTAAAGATCGAAGAGGTTGATAAAATCTTACAGGGTGTGGAAGCAGTGGTTTCTTCCGATGAGAATGTGGATTCCTATATGCTATCCTACGGTTCTTCAGGACTGAGCATGTCCGGCGGCTCCGGCGCTACACTGACTGCATATTTAAAGGATAAATCCGTAAAACCCAAGGCATTGATCAAAAAATGGAAGCCGGTCATGGCAGAATTCGCAGACTGCGATATCACCATGGAGGAAGTAAGCAACATGGGCAGTTCCATGATGACGACTTCTGACGGTTACGAAGTGATTTTACAGAGTACCCAGTATGATGACTTAAAAGCAGCTTCTGATAAGATTGTAAATGAGCTGACCGCCAGCTCTGAGGTCACCAGAGTTCATTCTACACTGGAAAATGCCGCCCCGCTGATCAAGATCGATGTTGATCCTGTGAAAGCAGCAGCGGAGGGATTATCACCGGTTCAGGTTGCCGGTATGGTCAACACCATGTTAAGCGGAAGCACTGCCACGACGTTAAAGGTCAATGGCAATGATATTGACGTGAATGTAGAGTATCCGGACGGCGAGTATGACACTCTGGACCAGGTCAAGGGAATCGTGATCCCGACAACAACGGGCGCTTCTGTGGCTCTGGTTGATATTGCGGATATTTCCTATAAAGACAGCCCATTAAGCATCACCCGTTCGGATAAGCAGTATCAGGTAACGATCACCGGCGATTATACCGGTGTAGTCAACACCGATGATGACAAGGCAGTCACCGCACTGGAGAATAAGATCAACCGGGAGATCGTGAATCCGAATCTTTCTTCTACCGTTGAGCGTGCCCAGAATGCCATGGATGAACGTATGGGAGAGGAGTTAAGCGCTTTATTCCAGGCGGTTATGATCGCGATCTTCCTGGTATTCGTAGTGATGGCGGCGCAGTTTGAATCCGTGAAGTTTTCCGTTATGGTCATGACGACCATTCCATTTGCCCTGATCGGTTCCTTTGGGTTCCTGTTCCTGGCAAATTGTAAGATCAGCATGACCTCCATGCTTGGTTTCTTAATGTTAGTTGGTACAGTAGTAAACAGCGGTATCCTTTATGTGGATACGGTCAACCAGTACCGTCAGGAAATGGATCTGGAGACAGCCCTGATTGAAGCAGGCGCTACCCGTCTCCGCCCGATCCTGATGACCACATTAACCACTATTGTAGCCATGATCCCGATGTGTCTGGCTTACGGCAAATCCGGTAAGACCATGCAGGGCCTGGCATTAGTAGATGTTGGCGGCCTGGTTGCTTCTACCATTCTTGCAATGCTGATGCTTCCGGTGTATTATTCAGTTATGAGCCGGAAACCGAAAAAAGAGCTGGTGGACTTAGATGATTAAGGAGAGTTGAAAATGAGCAGAAACTATGGAGCAAAAGTAATCACCATGTGCATGGGCCTAAGCCTCTGTCTACAGGCTCCAGTCACTGCTCTGGCTGCAAGTCCGGAATTTGCCCGCACCACAGAGGAGTGGGCAAAGCTCCGCGACAATGTGCTGGAGTATGATGAACTGGAAGACCTGATCCATGAGTACAACCCGACTGTTCAGAATAATATCGAAACCTATAATAAGACTATGAAGGGTGTCGATTATGATGACTATTCCCGTCAGTATCTGCTTCAGGCAGAGGAGTATGACCGGGAAGCTGGTGATGCCACGGATGATGTGTCTACGATCACTGCTGAGCTGAGTGCAGCCCAGGCGAGAAACAAAGCGGCCATTGATGAGAAAGACGGCATCACCGTTTCCTGGGAAAATGAATTAGCGGAGAAGAAGCTGGTCCAGCAGGCGCAGAGCACCATGAACAGCTATTATCAGCTGCAGCAGCAGCTGAAGGCGGCTGAGAAAAGCCGGGAACTGACAGAAGCCAATGTCAATGCGACAAAGAACCGCCAGACTGTCCAGATGGCAACACAGGCGGATGTACTGGCGGCCCAGCAGAGCTTAGAGGACGCGGATGCGCAGCTTTTATCGCTGACGAACCAGATTGAAACAACCAGAAAGAAGCTGATCACCATGACGGGCTGGAAGCAGGATGCGGTGCCTGAGATCAAGGCAATGCCAGAGGTGGATCTTGAACGGTTAGCTGCCTTTAATCCTGCAGCCGGTCTGGCAAAAGCACAGGAAAATGATTATACCCTGAAAATTGATACCAGACAGGCAGCAAATGTGACCAATGGCTCCAATCAGAAGATCTACGCCCAGAACGTGGCAAATGATACACAGCAGATCGGAGTTGCTTTAAATACGGCATACCAGAGCGTGCAGCAGGCAAAGGCTGCCTATGATGAGGCGGCTTTAAATCTGGAAGTCAGCCAGAGGAGCATGAACAAAGCGTCTGTCCAGTATCAGGTGGGAAGTATCAGCCGTCTGGAATATCTGCAGGCGGAGAGTGGTTTTGTATCAGCGCAGACCGGACTGGAAGTGAAGAGACTGGCTTTGCTGCAGGCTATGGAAAATTACAGCTGGATCGTTAAGGGAGTGAGATCATGAGAACATGGAAACAGGCGGCAGCCCTGACGTTGTCGGTCCTTTTGACAGTGTCTGCCGCATTCCCTGCCCTGGCAGTGGAGAAACCGGCAGATATGGATGATGCCACCTGGGCAAGACTTCAGGATAATACCCTGGAATATGATGAGATTGAGAACCTGGTGCTTTATTATAATCCTACTTACCGGCAGGTGGTGGATACCATCGAAGTGCAGCTTGACCCGTTAAAGACCGCTGTGGCAGATCTGAAGGATTATGTCCAGGAACAGAGGGATGACGCCAGAAGAGCGAAAGATGACGGGGATATGATGTCATACAAGATTGGCATGGCAACTGCCTCTGCCATTGAAAAACAGGCGGTAAAGGGACTGGAAACCGGACTGAGAACCGCCCAGGGCGCAACAAAGACTACCAAAGACCAGATCCGCAGAACCATGACTTCTGCGATCGAGGGTCTGGTGATCACGTATCATCAGACCCTGGCTTCGAAGGAACTGGTGGATACTTCTGTGGCGTTAGCCCAGGCGGCCTATGATTCTGCGATTGCCCAGCAGGGCATCGGTATGGCTACAGAGGCAGATGTGCAGAGTGCGCTGAAGTCATTAACCAGCGCGCAGAATGGACAGAAATCCTTAAATGACGGTTTGACGACCTTAAAAAGAAATATCTGCGTTATGACCGGATGGGACTATAATGCAGACATGGAGATCGCTGCAGTTCCGGCTCCGGAACTGGCCTCTATCGATACCATGAACCCGGATGAGGATACCAGGAAGGCCATCAGCTATCATCCGACGATCATTTCCCTTCGCGGGACTAATGGCCATGGTGATGTGAACCGTGGCATCAAGGAACGTTCCCTGGAGGACACGGAAAATAAGATCAATACCAAGGTGCATGATCTGTATACAGCGGTGCTGCAGAGCAAGATCACCTGTGATGGCGCCGCAAGTGCTTATGAGAGCGCCCGTCTGACCATGGAAGGCAATGAGAGAAAGTATGCCATGGGAATGTTAGGCAATCTCCAGTATCTTCAGCTGAAGATGGTATATCTCCAGCAGAAACAGGCGTATGATTCCGCAGTTCTCAGCCTGAAGCAGGCGATCAATGATTATAATTGGGCACTGTATGGTGTGGTCACATTGGATTAGACTGTCATCCGAGCGGTGTGCATGACTTTACAAAAGAGATTTAAGCAGTTTTAAGATGCCTGGCTGGATATTCAGCCGGGCATTTTGGCTTTCTAAGAGCTGGGCGTAGGTTTCTTTTCCCAGAAGCTCTGTTAACTTTTCCTTCGATTCTTCCGGCACGACTGCGTGGGTCAGATCCGGAAAGCAGAGCTCTGGATACAGGACACACCACCAGTTCCGTCCACGCCCCGCTCCCAGGCGGATTTCCACTGCATCATACATTCCCTGTGGAAAAGTCAGGTCTCCATAGGATTTGGTGGGGAAAAAGGTCCGGCTTACCGACAGCTTTACATCCAGGGGAATACCAAGCTCCGACGCGGCGTAGGAGCGGATGGCGTCTGCCAGACTGGTCTGACGGTTCTGGACCTCGAGCACCAGCTCGTCCTTGGAGCTGGCATTCCAACTGGAGATCTGTTTTACCACAAAGCTTTTTACCTGCAATTTTACCTGCTGGTCCTGATCGGAGTTACTGGCTCCGATCACGTGAAGCCGGAGCACTGCCGGGCAGATTTTTGCTGCCAGGTTTTCATCCCGTTCCTGATTCCATGCCATAAAACAGAGGAAAGAGAGGAGAAAGCAGGCAATGGAGAGAGACAGTTCTTTTTTGTGTTTCATCGTTATGCAGCCTCCTTTTACGAATTTCTATTTGTAATTGTTACCAGGTGTGCTATAATTAATCACGCAGACTGGATGTTTGTTTGATGTGAAAACGTGAGATCTATAAGGAGATTTGTATGATGAAAGAAACGATAGCGGTATTATTTGGCGGACAGTCTTCTGAGCATGTGGTATCCTGCATGTCGGCAGCCAACGTAATTGACCAGATCGATAAAGATAAGTATGACCTGCTTCTCATTGGTATTACCGAGGAGGGCGAGTGGATTCTGACTCCATCTGTGGAGGAGATCCGCAATGACACCTGGAGAGACGGCAGGACTCATGCCGTATTATCCCCGGATGCGACCAGGAAATGTGTCATCATTTCCGAAGGGGACGCTACAAAAGAAGTCAGGGTTGATGTGGTATTCCCGGTGCTTCACGGACTGCGCGGCGAGGATGGAACGGTCCAGGGCCTGTTAGAACTGGCGCGGATTCCATATGTGGGCTGCGGCGTGCTGGCAAGCGCGGTTTCCATGGATAAGCTGTATACAAAACTGATCGTAGACAGCCTGGGCATCCGCCAGGCAGACTATGTTCCTGTGAGACGGAGCCAGTTACAGGATATGAACAGCGTCATCGCGTCTGTTGAGAACAAGCTGTCTTATCCGGTTTTTGTAAAACCATCCAACGCCGGTTCCTCCAGAGGTGTCAATAAGGCTGATAACCGGGAAGAACTGGTCTTTGCCCTGAATGAAGCAGCAAAGCATGACCGCAAGATCCTGGTAGAAGAGACCATCATCGGCCATGAGGTAGAGTGCGCGGTCTTTGGCGGCGGCTTACAGGAAGTGAAGGCTTCCGGCGTCGGCGAGATCATGGCTGCGGCTGAATTCTATGATTTTGATGCAAAATACTATAATGCAGAGTCCAAGACGGTTGTTGATCCGGAGCTTCCGGGGCATGCGGCAGAAGATGTCCGCAAAGCAGCAGTGGAGATCTTCAAGGCAGTGGACGGCTACGGCTTATCCAGAGTGGATTTCTTCGTGACAGATGCCGGAGAGGTGGTCTTCAACGAGATCAATACACTGCCGGGCTTTACCGCCATCAGCATGTATCCGATGCTGTGGGAGGCAAGAGGAATCTCCAAGTCCAGACTGGTAGATGACCTGATCAACCACGCAAAGGAGCGTTATGATGTGTAATCAGAAGCCGGAGCTTAACCAGAAGCCGGATAAGAATGCCCCTATCGGCGTTTTCGATTCCGGCGTCGGCGGTCTGACCGTAGCCAGAGAGATCATGCGGCAGATGCCAGAAGAACGGATCGTCTATTTTGGAGATACGGCGCGGGTTCCTTATGGAAGCAAATCCCAGGACACCATCATCCGCTACTCCAGACAGATCATCCGCTTTCTGATGACGAAGCATGTCAAAGCGATTGTGATTGCCTGCAATACGGCAAGCGCTTATGCCCTGGCAACGGTAGAAAAGGAATTTGACGTTCCCATCATTGGCGTGATCCGCGCAGGAGCCAGAACTGCGGTGCAGGTAACGAGGAATGGCAAGATCGGCGTCATTGCCACGGAAGGCACCATCGGAAGCGGTATTTACACCCAGGAGATCAAGAAGCTGCGGCCGGATATCGAGGTTACGGGAAAGCCCTGTCCCCTGTTTGTGCCGCTGGTAGAAGAGGGGCTGCTTCATGATTCTGTCACAGATGAGATCGCCTCCCGCTATTTAAGCAGTTTAAAATCCCGGTTTGTGGATACTCTGGTTCTCGGCTGTACCCATTACCCGTTAATCCGTTCCACCTTAGGACGACTTATGGGAAATGATGTGACGCTGGTAAATCCGGCTTATGAAACGGCGATAGAACTGAGAGATCTCCTGCAGAAATATGGATTATCCTGTGATGAAGAGAATACCGGGGGAGAAAAATACCAGTTCTTTGTCAGTGATCAGACAGAGAAATTTACGGCATTTGCCACCTCCATTCTTCCAAATGATGTAAAAGAAACCAGAAAAGTAGATATTGAGAAATATTAAACCATAAGCAAGTTAGAAAGTGAGTACCCAATATGACCCGTGATGTGCTGGTCAGTATCACCGGAGCCAGGTTCTCCGAACACGATAAAGAAGACGTGGAAATGATCATCGGCGGTGATTATTTCTGGAAAAATGGAAAACATTATGTCCTGTATGAAGAGGTCATGGAAGAGAGTGGGGAAGTGGTGAAAAACACGGTGAAGATCACCCCGGATTCCATGGATATCCTGAAAAAGGGCAGTATCAATACCCATATGGTGTTTCAGAAAGGCCAAAAGAATGTGTCCTGTTATCTGACACCGGTCGGAGAACTGACGGTGGGAATTGAAACCAGGGATATTGAAATTACCGAAACAGAAGATTTTTTGAAAGTCGATGTGGAATATGCCCTGGAGATCAACTACGATCACATTGCAGACTGCAGCATCATCCTCTGTGCCAAATCCAGAGCGGCAGAGGAGTTAGAACAGGCAGTGAAAGAAATCTGATGATAAAAAACGAGCCAGGTGAGAAAATCTCTCACCTGGCTCATTTTACGTTCTGAACTGGAGTCGAAGATTATTTCGCGTTCTTTTTAAAACGGGCGAAAAATCCTTTTTTCTTAGGTGCTGCAGGAACTGCTCCACCTCTTACACTTTTGATCTCGGTTATGTAGATACCGCTGATCACAACCTTGGCCTCAGTTTTCACCGGGAGTGCCTGGAATACACGTTCATCTGCCATCAGGGTCATTACCTTCGGACCAATCTTGGCTTTTACGACAGGAACCTTCGCCCAGCGCATGTACTTTGGTGTCTGCTCATACACGATCTTTGGAAGATTTGCTTCTTTGATCTTCATCTTCTTCTTATCAATGACCAGCATGGATACGGTCTGTGCAGCCGCCTCCATCAGAGCCTGCTGCTCTACCTGGCGCTTCTCCAGCTTTCTTCCAAGGAAATACAGAACAGCCAGAGCCGCAACAATAATGATAAGAATAACCAGTATTACGTTTAAAACTGTGCTCACGGGGAATACCTCCATTAGTGTTTGTGCAGGCTTATGTGCTTTTACGGTCAGCGCGGCGGGCGCGCAGACCTCCTAAACAGTTATATACCTACTTAATATACAGTATAACATTTTTACGAAAAAAAGGCAAGAAAAAAATACTTGACACCTTGACAAACCTATGATAAGATGGAATGTGCACTATTGTGGCATCGTGTGCGTATATGGTATTCGTGTGCCCAAAAACAGTAAAGAAAGATTAGAAAAACAGGGGTGAAACGTCAATGGAGAAAAGCAGAATGCGTCCTGTAAAAGCAGGGAAAAACGTAAGAATGAGCTTCTCAAGACGAAATGAAGTTCTTGAGATGCCAAACCTGATTGAGATTCAGAAAAGCTCATATCAGTGGTTCCTTGATGAAGGTTTGAAAGAAGTCTTTGAAGACATCTCTCCAATCGCTGATTTCGCTGGTCACTTGAGTCTGGAATTTGTTGACTTTACGTTATGCAAGGACGATATCAAGTATACCATCGAAGAGTGCAAAGAACGCGACGCAACATATGCGGCACCTTTAAAAGTGAAGGTAAGACTTTGCAATAAAGATAAAGATGAAATTAATGAGCACGAAATCTTTATGGGCGATCTTCCGCTTATGACAGATACAGGCTCCTTCGTGATTAATGGAGCAGAGCGTGTTATTGTCAGCCAGTTAGTACGTTCCCCGGGTATATATTATGGTATTGGTCATGATAAAGTCGGAAAGGAACTGTACACATGTACGGTAATTCCTAACCGTGGAGCATGGCTGGAGTATGAGACGGATTCCAACGACATTTTCTATGTCCGTGTGGACCGTACAAGAAAGGTTCCGGTTACTGTGCTGATCCGTGCACTTGGTTACGGAACCAATGCAGAAATCATCGATTTATTCGGTGAGGAGCCAAAGCTGTTAGCAAGCTTTGGTAAGGATGTGTCTGAGAACTATCAGGACGGTCTGTTAGAACTTTACAAGAAGATCCGTCCGGGCGAGCCGCTGTCTGTAGACAGTGCGGAGAGCCTGTTAAACAGCATGTTCTTTGATCCAAGAAGATACGACCTGGCAAAGGTTGGCCGTTATAAGTTTAATAAGAAGCTGGCTCTGAAGAACCGTATCACTGGACATACTCTGGCTGAGGATGTAGTAGACGCTGAGACAGGAGAGATCCTGGCAGAGGCAGGTGCTGCAGTAGACAAAGAACTGGCAGAGACGATCCAGAACGCAGGTGTGCCATTTGTATGGATCCTGTCTCTTATACACATCTGACGCTGCCGAC
>ERZ1027262.498-NODE-498-length-15803-cov-6.962979_pt1 | contig 15803 bp, 9 predicted proteins | sample MGYA00519472_ERZ1027262 | MGnify/ENA primary metagenome ERZ1027262 (study PRJEB26926, sample SAMN06164796) | human gut metagenome | biome: ENVO:00009003; feature: ENVO:2100002; material: ENVO:00002003 | host: Homo sapiens | place: USA | collected 2012 ... | reverse complement strand
GATACTGATCGGTCTCGTGGGCTCGGAGATGTGTATAAGAGACAGGCATTATATCAGGTAATTTTGATATGCCCAAACTTGTATTTTATGTCAGGTTATTTTATAATTGCATACAATAGATTGTGTATTTTATGAGTGGGGGGAGAGAAGAAAAAACAGAAACTCAGCCTGCCTGTAAAATATGCAGAAACGAGGAATATATGAAAAAACAGAGTAAAGGAGTTCCGACAAACCGTGATATCCGTTGGGACAGACTTGATAATACAGCACACCTTTTTCCGGTCATTGCCGGGGAGAGCATGAGCAATGTGTACAGGATCAGTGTTACACTGAAAGAGGAGATCAATCCGGAATTACTGCAGAGGGCACTTGATATGGTGCTTCCGAAGTTTGACGGGTTTAACTTAAGACTGCGGCAGGGGGTGTTCTGGTATTATTTTGAGGAAAACGGAAAAGCGGCGCCAAAGGTTCGCATGGAGAACAATTTTCCATGCAGATATATCCAGCAGAATAAAAACCGCAGTTATATGTTCCGTGTGACCTATTATAAATGCAGGATCAATCTGGAAGTATTCCATGTTTTGACGGATGGAATGGGAGGAATCAATTTCTTAAAAGAGCTGACTTACCAGTATCTGCGTCTGGCACATAAAGACCTGCAGGAAAAGCTGGGAGATTCATTAAGTGTTGATACGTCTTTGAACCGGGAAGACAGTTTCTTAAAAAATTACAAAAAAAGTTCCGCAAAAGGATACCAGACAAAAAAGGCATATCTGATCCGTGGAGAAAAGTTAAGACCGGGCGAGTTCGGCGTGATGCACGGTTATATGAAAATACCGGAGTTGAAAAGGGTCTGTCATGCGATGGGAATCAGTATCAACGAATATCTGGTAAGTGTGTACATCTGGAGCGTTTATACGGAATGTCTGCACGGCATGCCGTCAAAGTGTCCGATCCGTGTTGCGGTGCCGGTTAATCTGCGGCCGTATTTTAATTCTATTACCACGAAAAACTTTTTTGTCATGGTGTCCGCAGAATTTCATCCGACCAAAGAGACCTATACGTTTGCAGAGGTGGCTGAAATCGTGAAGGAAAGCCTGCGAAGCCAGATTAACCGGGAAAATCTTGAAAAGCTGTTTTCCTATAACGTTTCCAATGAAAAACTGCTGATTGCAAGAGTTGTGCCGCTTTTCCTGAAAAACCTTGCAATGAAGTATGTATATACAACTTCTGCACTTGCCAATACTGCGACGATCACAAATATCGGCAATATTTCCGTGACAGAAGAGTACCGCCCTTATGTGGAAATGTTTCATGCATTTCTTGCCATGTCAAAGGGGCAGCATCTGAAAGGAACGATCTGCTCTTACGGGGATACACTTGTATTCAGTTTCAGTTATGATCTTGTCGATGCGTCTGTGCAGCGTGGATTTTTCCGGAAAATAGCCTCGGACGGGATTGCGGTAGAAATAAAGAGTAATGGAGTAAATTATGAGTAAATGCAGAAATTGTAATGTGGAGATATCAGATGAAACAGAGCGCTGTCCACTCTGCGGATCCGTGTTAGAATACACAGGTGAAGTGGAGAATATGTACCCGGATGTGAGAGTGCACACCCGGAAAATGACAATGATCAGTAAAATCTATCTGTTTTGTGCACTTTTGGTTGAGGTGCTGCTCATTTATATCAATGTGGTCACCGAGTCACAGATTGCATGGAGTGCGATCACGGGGCTTGGATTCTTTTACGGATATATGCTGATCCGTTTTGCAATTCTTGGAAAGACAGGTTACCGCGCCAAAATCACGGTACTCACGCTGATGGCGATACTGATCGTGATCGCAATCGATTTTCTGGTCGGCTACCGCGGATGGTCTGTCAATTATGCATTGCCGTCGGCGATCATTTTAGTCGATGTTGGTATTATCATCTGTATGATCGTAAACCGCAGAAACTGGCAGAGCTATATGATGTGGCAGATTTTTATGATTTTATGCAGCATTGTTCCGGTAATACTGATTTTTACCGGTATCGTGACGGCACAGCTTTTTGCACTGATCGCATTTGCGTTTTCCCTGTTTCTGTTTCTTGGAACACTGATCATCGGAGACCGCAGGGCAAGGGTGGAACTGAAACGAAGATTTCATGTCCGCTGAGTTATATTTAGAATAAAAAGAACAGGAGCAATCGGATGAGAGAGAGCGAAGCGAGTATCAGGGGAAGAGTCATGAGGGACCTGATCGCCCATGTGACAAATGATCACCTGATTGGGAAAAAGATAAAAAATGGAGAACTGAGGAAAAAAATCGGGGATTCGGAGCCGCCGTGGAAATGTCCGGACTGTTTTTCATTAGATGTGATCGAGATGGATAATTTCTCCATGGAGTATTTACAGGCAAAAGAAAATCCGAATACGGAAAAAGTAATCTTACAGCTTCACGGGGGCGGATATGTCGGAGCGATGCGGAATGCATACCGTATGTTTGCCGGACTTTACTGTGAAGTCAGCCATGGAATGAGTGTTCTGACACCCGATTACCGTGTGGCACCGGAACATCCGTATCCGGCGGCTTTAGAAGATGCCTATGCCGCATACTGTTATCTGTTGGAACAGGGGTGGTTTTCCGAGCAGATCATCATCGCAGGAGATTCCGCAGGAGGCGGTCTTGCGATGGCATTATGCCATTATCTGAAAGATCACGGAAAGCAGCTTCCGTGTGGGATCGTAGCCATGTCACCGTGGACAGACCTTGCGGCGAGCGGGGAATCTTACGAGACAAACTTTGAGCGCGACCCGTTATTTGGAAAAACAAGGGACAGCCTTATTTATAATAAAGATTATATTGGGGATAACGATCCGTATAATGCTTATATTTCGCCTTTATATGGGGATTTCAGGGGATTTCCGCCGATGCTGATACAGGTTGGTTCCTATGAGATGCTGCTCTCGGATTCTGTGGATGTGGCTGCAAAAGCCAGAGAACAGGGAGTAAAAGTAAGAATCAGTATTTATGAAGGAATGTTCCACATCTTTCAGATGGCAGCAAAAATGCTGCCGGAATCTAAAAGAGCGTGGGTTGAGATCGGTAAATTTATTGATGTTTTGCTAAATGACTGACATCCATATAGACAGGGATACCGTTTTCGTATTTTACCGGAACTTCACCGAGTATGAGAGGTGAAAGGTAATCGATCAGTGGCTGTGTGACATCATTGCCTGCATCGTTGATCCATTCTCTCGGAATTGATTTTGCCTCATTTGCAATGTGGCGGATCTCGGCATGCTCATAGGCGATTTCGTACGGAGCATCGGAGATACGGCGCATTGTTACCATGGAAGCGGTAACACCTTCCTCGGAGAGAGCAACCGCTTTCTGACCGAGAGTAAAAGCCTCATCAAGATCAGTCTTTGAAGCAAGGTGTGCAGCGCAGCGCTGTAATACGTTGACTTCCACGGAACGGACTTTAACGCCTAGTTTTTCTTTGACTAAAAATTCAAGTGTTTTTCCGGCTCCGCTTAACTGGCTGTGACCAAAGGTGTCAACAGAACTTTCGGAAGCACTGATATAGTTGCCGGAAGCATCGCGGATACCTTCGGATACGGCAACGATCACGTTATTGCGCTCGAAAAGCATACGCTTTACATCCAGTAAAAAGTCCTCTTTGTCAAATGGAACCTCCGGGAGATAGATCAGATGTGGTGCTGTATTATAACCGTTTCTTGCCAGTGCAGAAGCAGCGGTCAGCCATCCGGCATCACGTCCCATGATTTCCACGATCGTCACACTTTTGACTGCATAGATAAATGTGTCATGTGCGATTTCTAAAAGAGAAGATGCGATATATTTTGCGGCAGAACCGAATCCTGGTGTATGGTCTGTCTCACAGAGATCATTGTCGATGGTCTTTGGAATACCGACAATACGCACAGGACTGCCGATTTTTTTGCCATATTCGGAGAGCTTTAAGACGGTGTCCATGGAATCGTTGCCGCCGATATAAAAGAAAGCATCAATATGGTAAGTTTCAAACTGTTTGAAAATGAATACATAGGAAGAATCATCATCTAAATAATTTGGCAGTTTGTAACGGCAGGAGCCAAGATACATTGCCGGAGTGACCTTTAAGCGGTCGAGATATTCCGAATTCTGCTGCATTAATTCAGAAAGATTCGTCAGATCGTTGTTTAAAATACCTGTGATTCCGTTTAAGGAACCATAAACCGTGTCATACATGTCAGAACGCATTACACCGTCGATCACACCGGCAAGGCTGGCATTGATCGCAACAGTAGGGCCGCCTGACTGTGCTACCATACAGTTTTTTGGACTCATAAGAAAACTCCTTTGTGTTTGATCTTCTTTTTGCAATGTCTATCATACAAAAAAAGGCACGGTTGCGCAATCATTAAATTAAATAGAAAGAGTGATGGTATACCATGAAAATATGTACATTGTGTCCTAGAATGTGCGCTGTGGACCGAAAATCCGGTGAGCGCGGCATCTGCGGACAGACCACAGAGATTAAGGTGGCGCGTGCGGCACTGCACTTCTGGGAAGAACCCTGCATTTCCGGGGAGATGGGTTCCGGTGCGGTCTTTTTTTCCGGCTGTGCACTGCACTGTGTGTTCTGCCAGAATGAAAATATTGCAAATGGCACAGCTGGTAAGGTGATAAGTACGGAGCGGCTTGGCAAAATTTTTCTGGAACTCCAGGAAAAGGGTGCAAATAATATCAACCTTGTGACACCGGGGCAGTTTGTACCACAGATCATAAAAGCGGTAGAGCTTGCAAGAAATCAGAATTTAAAGATTCCCATCGTTTATAACACCAGCAGCTATGAAAATGTGGATACGATCCGTTCTTTAGAAGGAATTGTGGATATCTATCTTCCGGATTTTAAGTATTTTGATACCGCTTTGAGTGCAAAATATTCCCATGCGCCGGATTACCCTGCTGTGGCTAAGGCGGTGATAGCGGAGATGGTGCGTCAGACGGGTGCGGCAGTTTTTGAAAACGGGGAGGATTCCCTGATGAAGCGTGGTACGATCGTGCGCCATCTGATCCTGCCGGGGTGCACGAAAGATTCCAAAGCAGTTTTGAAATATCTGCATGAAACCTATGAGAATCAAATATATATCAGTATCATGCACCAGTTTACACCGCTCTCTAACGTGAAAAAATATCCGGAATTAAACCGTAAGATCACAGACCGGGAATATGATGAGGTTGTTGATTTTGCAATCGATATAGGGATTGAAAACGGTTTTATCCAGGAGGGGGAGACGGCGGAGGAGAGTTTTATTCCGGAATTTGACAATGAGGGAGTTTGAGGTTGACGCATTTTCGAATATCTCATATAATTCCATAGTGATGATGGCAATAGAGGGAGTGTGAAACGAATGAAGAGAAAAGTAAGATTCATAGCTGCACTTTTCTGCATGGGATGTCTTGTGACAGAACCTGCGGCAGACATAAAGGCTGCCGGAATCCAGGTGGCTGCTGCACAGACAACACTTTCCGCAGATAATTCGCTGGAAGTGTTATCACTTTCTGCGGGAACATTATCCCCGGACTTTACAGGAAAGACAGTACAATATACAGCTACCGTACCGAATGATGTCACAAGCGTTACAGTGACGGCAACACCGGTTAATGAATTTGCGACGGTGCAGTCGATCACAGGAAATGACAATCTGCAGGTCGGTACAAATACGATAAAAGTAGTCGTGAAGGCGCAGAACGGAGCACTCGCCCAGTATACGATCACACTGACCAGAGAAGATGGACAGACAGCAGACGGAACAGTGGATCAGCCGGCGGATGGAACAGACGGTCAGACAACAGACCAGCCGGCAGACGGAACAGACAGTCAGACAACAGACCAGCCGGCGGATGGAACAGACGGTCAGACAACAGACCAGCCGGCGGATGGAACAGATGGACAGGCAGCAGACCAGAACACAGAGTTTGAAACAGAAGAAGCGGAAGATGTTTCTAATATGGAATATCTCCAGCAGGAATACAATGATCTCTCTGAACAATATGCAAAAGAAAAGTCTTTTTCCAGAAATATGATGGGAATTATGGCTTTTGTGATCGCAGTACTTGTCGTTATTATTATCAATCTTCTATTGAGAGGACGTAAGAGTGACGACTGGGATGAGGAAGAGGATGACTGGGACTGGAAGTCCGAAAAACAGGGAAAGGATCAGGACGCAGAAGATGATACTGATCTGGAAGAAGATGATAATATAGAAGAGAATCCTGGCGTGGAAGAAGATGATTTGGAAGTAGATGATCCGGAAGACGCTGACTGGGAGGAGGAAGAAACACAGAGAAAAGGATTTTTCCACAGAAAACCAAAAGAAAAAGTGGAAGAAGAGCCGGATGATGTGGAAGAAAACGATACAGAGAACGAAGTCGGCGTATCAAAGATCCATAAAGTGCGTGCGGGATTGTTTGGACGTGGCATGTCTGACGATCTTGACGATGAGGACTGGGAAGAGGACGAAGATTTCCTGCCGGTAGAAAGAAAAAAACCGGAAGAAAAACAGCGTCTGGAGAGAAAAGAAAAACCGGAGGAGAAACAAAGGCCGGAGAGAAAAGAAAAACCGGAGGAAAAACAGCGCACGGAGAGAAAAGAAAAACCGGAGGAGAAACAAAGGCCGGAGAGAAAAGAAAAGCCGGAGCGGAAACATACTCCGGAGAAAAAACACATTCCGAGAGAAGAAGAGGAAGAAGATGATTTAGAGATCATCGATTTAAATGATTTATAAATAGAAAAAGAATGGAGAAACTATGCAGATACGATATACATCAAAAGCAAAAAAAGCAATCGATCAGGCTTCAAAGATGTCGAAATCACTGCATCATCATTATATCGGAACGGAGCATATCCTGATCGGACTTTTAAAAGAAGGAACGGGCGTCGCTGCGCAGGTATTAAATGATAATGGAGTAGAACTTGACAAAGTCATGCAGCTGATCGAGGAACTCATTGCACCGGATGCACAGGTGCTGACGGCAGAGGCTAAGGAATATTCGCCGAGGGCACTGCAGGTGTTAGAAGGGGCAGCAAGGGAGGCAGCTCGTTTTCATGCAGAGGAGATCGGGACGGAGCATATCCTGATCGCGATGATGAAAGAGACAGAGTGTGTGGCATCCCGCCTTTTAAATACCTTAGCGGTCAATATCCAGAAAATGTATGTGGATATCCTGATCGCAATGGGAGAAGATGCGAGCCTGTACAAAGAAGATTTCATGAATGGTAAGCCGGTGAAAAAAACAGCATCGGATACACCGGTATTAAATCAATACTCCAGAGATCTGACTGCATTGGCGGCAGAGGGAGTATTAGATCCGTTAGTCGGCAGACAGGAAGAGATCGACCGTGTGATTCAGATCTTAAGCAGAAGGACAAAGAATAACCCATGTCTGATCGGTGAACCGGGCGTTGGAAAGACTGCGATCGTTGAGGGAATTGCGGAGCGTATTACAACCGGAATGGTTCCGGATACCGTTGCGGGAAAGCGGGTGGTATCTTTGGATATGTCCGGAATCGTGGCAGGCTCAAAATATCGCGGTGAGTTTGAGGAGCGCATTAAAAAGGTACTTCAGGAAGTACGGGCAGCCGGCAATATCCTGCTCTTCATCGATGAACTGCATACAATCATCGGAGCGGGCGGAGCGGAAGGAGCAATCGATGCTTCCAATATATTAAAACCTGCACTTGCGCGTGGGGAACTGCAGCTGATCGGTGCAACGACAATCGATGAATACCGCAAATATATTGAAAAAGATGCTGCGCTAGAGCGCAGATTCCAGCCGGTTACGGTAGAAGAGCCGTCGGAAGAGGAGGCAGTGCAGATTTTAGAGGGACTGCGGGAACAGTATGAAAAGCATCATCAGGTAAAGATTACGGATGATGCGGTATCGGCAGCAGTACGCCTGTCTGCGCGCTATATCAATGACCGTTTCCTGCCGGATAAAGCAATCGATCTGATGGATGAGGCTGCAGCAAAGGTACGTCTGCGCGCGGGTGGAAAACCGGAGGAAGTCGTTGAATTAAGACACCGCATCAACCTGTTAGAAGAGGAAATGTTAGAATTTCTGCACGATGGTGATGTGGAAGGTGCAAAGCAGAAGAAGAACGAAAAAGAAGCGTGTGAAGAAGAGCTTGCCAAAATACAGGCAAAGACAAAGAAAGACAGCCGCAGTAAAAAGTTAAAAGTGACAGAAGACGATATTGCGGATGTGGTATCCGGATGGACGAAGATCCCGGTAAGAAAGATTGCCGAGGGGGAGGCTGCCCGCTTAAGAAAATTAGAGGCTACCTTACACAAACGTGTCATCGGTCAGGAGGATGCGGTGAGTGCAGTGGCAAAAGCTGTGCGAAGAGGACGTGTCGGATTAAAAGATCCGAAGCGCCCGATAGGTTCTTTCCTGTTCTTAGGCCCGACCGGTGTCGGAAAAACAGAGATCTCAAAGGCACTTGCGGAGGCAGTGTTTGGCAGCGAACAGTCTATGATCCGTGTTGATATGTCGGAATATATGGAGAAACACAGCGTATCAAAGATGATTGGTTCACCGCCAGGATATGTAGGCCATGAGGAGGGCGGACAGCTCAGCGAAAAGGTGCGCAGAAATCCGTATTCGGTGATCCTGTTTGATGAGATCGAAAAGGCGCATCCGGATGTATTTAATATTTTACTGCAGGTGTTAGACGACGGTCATATCACGGATTCCCAGGGACGCAAAGTGGATTTCAAAAATACGATCATTATTATGACGTCAAATGCCGGAGCACAGGCGATCATTGAGCCGAAAAAACTTGGATTTGCAGTTTCGGATGATGAAAAACAGAATTATGACCGCATGAAAAACAGCGTGATGGAAGAAGTACGCCGTATTTTTAAACCGGAATTTTTAAACCGTATTGATGAGACGATCGTATTTAGAGCGTTAAACAAAGACGATATGAAACAGATCGTTGCACTGATGTTAAAAGAACTTACAGACCGCTGTGAAAAACAGATGGGAATCCACCTTACCGTGCGTGACAGCGTCAAAAAGCATATTGTCGATAAAGCGTATGATCCGAAATATGGTGCAAGACCGCTGCGCCGTCAGATCCAGAACGATATCGAGGATGAACTGGCAGAAGAAATCCTGTCCGGCAAAGTGAAAAAAGATATGGAAGTGGTCGTGACGATCCACAAAGAAAAAGTCGTGTTCGAAACAAAATAAAATTTTACTGAAATATCCGGGAAAGCACTGGAAATCGTGACGGGGATATTATATAATAAGGGCACAAAATTTTACGATAAAGAGAAAACTACTTTATCACAGGAGGAAAAAATGGCAACGATCAGCGAATTAATTCGTTCAGAAGCAGATGGAACGATCAGTTTTGGGGATTACACATTAGGTGCAAAGGCGAAACTTGATAATTTCGAACATCAGGGAGATATCTACAAGGTGAAGACATTTTCCGAGATCACCAAGTTGGAGCGCAATGGCATGTTCGTATATGAATCTGTTCCGGGAACGGCTGTCATGAATCTGAATGCAACAGATACAGGCCTGACATTTCAGGTAGAGGGACCGGAAGATGCACAGATCACAGTAGAACTTGAGGATGAGTCAGAGTACGACATCACGATCGATGGCGCAGATGCAGGAAAGATGAAGACAAATCTTGGCGGCAAATTAAGCTTAAGTGTAGAACTTGGCGACCATCTGGTAGATGTAAAAGTTACAAAGTGTTAAGAACGGAAAAGTGAGATCAAAAAAAGCTTACATGTCAAAAGGGCATGTAAGCTTTTTTTGCGCTTTCAAGTACGAAAGTACGATTGACGGGGATAAACTGTTACATTAACATAAAAAATGCGCGTGACAATGTGCAATAAATCAGAAGGAGAAAAGTTATGAAAAGAAAGAGACTCACGGGTTGGAAACGTATGGCGGCATTTGCGATGGCGCTTACGCTGACGGTCGGAGATTGGACATCAGTAGGTGCTGCTGGATTGCCGCAGACAGATGTACAGACAGTAACAGAGGCTGTGATACAGGAAGAAGATGCGATGGAAGCAGCTTTAGCAACAGAACAGACAGAGAAAGAAAGCGAAACGGACAGTGAGTCTGCAGAAAATGACAGCGGGCAGACAGAGAACAGCGAGGCATCGGAAATTCCAGAAACATCAGAGGCATCAGAAACTGAGAAAACTGTAGAAGAGACAGAAAACGTGAATGATACGGAGGCTGTTGATGATACCGAAGTGATGGAAACAGAGACGGAAGAAGAAATAGAAGAAGAGACCGAAGAAGAGACTGAAGAGGAAGAACTCGCTGCAATTGATAAACCGTCAAAGGTAATCAATGTAAGAGGAAAAGATGACGGAAGTATTATAACAACAGCGTCTGGCCGGCAGTTGAGATATGCTTATGTGAATCGGTTCCAGAACGGAGTGATTGCAGCGGTACGGATATTGACGGATTTGTAAACCTGTATAATAAGGCAGAAGCCATACTGAAAGGCAACACAGATAAATATCAAGATGCATATGGAATGTATAGAGTCAATGGTAAGACGTATAGAGCATTGCGGTCATGTGATGCGACAGGGTATCATTATGTGACAGAAGGTGATGAAATTACAGAAATCACTGTAAGTGATTCATCGGAAAATGCCAAAAAGCGGATAGATGAGTATGCAGTAAAAAATGATACACAGGTTCTTTATTATAGTTATAATGGACATTTTTATAAGCAATTAACGTATGAATCGGTATATGATTCAGCATCGAAAAAATATAAATATGTTGTATATGCAGATGCTTATGAAGAGATTTCTTTTGAAAAAACTTATGTAAAAATAAGCTGGAATCCGGTTAATAATGATACGGCCACAATGAAAAATAAAGCCGGAGACATGATGAAGGTTGGATATGAAGTGGTCTGCGATGGAAATACCAAGGTCTATAATATGCCGGGATTATTTTTGGATGCGTCAGACGGAACCGTACATGAGATGATAACATCAGATGCAGCAAGACTGCCATATGTCATATTGAATTCAGGACAGCAGGTCAGCGTAAAAGTCCGTGCTGTATATTATCATGAAGTGACAAGTAACAAACAGGAGGTATATTGGAACTGGAATGATAATAGCCAATATATTATAGAATCGAAACAGACGAAATATGTGGTGGACATGTATGGTAAATGGTCGGACACCTATACTTATAAAAATTACTCTTTAAAGAAGTTATCACCGGTAACCGGTACAAAAGTTTCTGAAAAGGGAAAAGAGATGTCAGTTACCTGGAATGCACAAAACGGAGTGGATAGCTATCGTGTGTATTACCTGCGAAGCAGCAAACCGTTAAATATTACGAATATAGAGAGCTTTTTACAGTTTTACAATAAGAGGGGAACGCTGTACGATGCTTATGTAAATGCAAAAGGAGAAAACGATTCCTATGAAACGGATTCAGAGTATGCATCAGATCCGTATTGTAATATTACAATAGATTCAGGACTGCCATATTTTTATTGTTCCGTCAGACTGGAATCTGCGGAAGAAGGATATTTTTCAGATGGAAGTTATTCAGATGTCATAACTGCAACGGCCAGCATTAATGGAAACATACCGACAGTAAAAAATCTCAAAATAGAAAAGACGTACAATGGAGATGACTGGCAGCTCTCATGGACGCCAATCGATGCGGATGTAGTCATTTATGTTTTTGAAGAAGGAAAGAAGCCGGCGCATTATAATTATGAGCTTTTGAACGCTTATGGTTACTATACGGATGGTCAGGGACAGCAGAAAAAACTTTATTTAAAAGATGCACTTACGGAGCTTGAAAGTAAGGAAATAAGCAGTTATGTACGTTCTTACAAAGTGAAGGGAATCGATGGATCATACAGTGCAATCTCTTTAAAACCGGGCGTAAAATATACATTTGTTGCGCATACCTATGATGCAGGCAGTTCTCTTTATAACATACAAAAGAAGCCGGTGTTTACCGTAAATAAGGAAATAAAAGTAACAGATGCTCAAAAAAATCAAACGTATAAAAATATATCTGTTGGCATGACTTATTATACGGCAATGAGTCCTGCTTCGAATATGGTAAGCTATACGGATAAGGTATCCGTACCGCGTGTATATACAAAGGCGGGAAAAAACAGTATAAAGTTATCTTTTACCAGAGGAAGCTATACCGGATATGAGATTTATCGTCTTTCAGGTAAAAAATATAAGAAAATAGCAACGACCACAGACTATGTCTATACAGATCAGAATTTAAAGGCAGGCACAAAATACTCCTACAAGGTACGCTCTTATTATTATGATCCGGACAGAAAAACGAAAAGTTACAGTATATATAAAAATTTTACTGTAAGTACCAGCCGTGTAAATAACATTGTATTAAAGGTGGCTAAGAACTCAAAAAATACAGTGAAACTGACCTGGACAAAAGTAGGTTCTGCAACAAAATATGAGATTTACAGAACTTCTGAGAGTGACAAGGATATCACAGAAATTTCAGGATGGATCAATTCGGGCAACAGTGCCGTAACAGTAGAAAATACAAAGTATGAACTGGTGAAAACGATCACAAACGCAAAAACGACAACATACACGGACAAAAAGTTAAAATTCGGTGAGAGTTACACCTATCTGATCTGTGCATATTATAAAGATGGAAAAACATTAAAATACATTACCGCGTCGACCAGAGTTAAAATGCAGCTCGAGGAGCCGCGAAATCTCGTCCTTACCAATAAAGGCAAAAATGTAAGCGTTAAATGGGATGCGGACAAGTACGCTGCAGGCTATCAGATCCGATACATGGTATATGATAAATATGGTGAGAAAAAAACAGTTGCAGAAAAATATGTAACGGTAAAGAAAAATAAATACACCATTAAAGGATTATCGAGCGGAGAATACGTAAATGTATCGGTAAGGGCTTATAATTCCAAAAAAGAATACAGTGGATGGTCATCGTCAAAAGAATCTACATCACTTACAGCAGTAAAATCCATCAAAGCTGTTTATGATACGAAAAAGAATGCAGTAAAGATTACCTGGAAAAAGGTAAAAGGTGCGAAATATTATAAAGTTGTCCGTTCTGTATATACGCCGTTATGTAATACGGACGAAAAACTTTATGCAGCAACAGGTAACCTGATCGCAAAAGATTCCAATGATGAGACAGGATATTACAGTGAGGTTCACTATCGGGAATATTATGGCGAAGACGGATCCATTACAGGCACGGCGGCATATGACAGGGCACGGTTGAAAAAAGGTGTGAAATATTATTATATGGTCAGTGCATATGGGGAAAAAGGAACAAGAATTGCCTCTTATATGACCTCGGAATATGGTACACAGGTTGCTTCCGGTAAGCCGGCAGTCATCATATATGGTGTCAAAGTTGCTGCAAAAGTAAAAAATAACAAAAAAGGAACGGTTACCGTTTCTTACAATAAGGTAACAGGTGCCAAAACTTATCAGATTTACCGTGCAGAAAAGAAGAACGGTAAGTATACTCTGATTGGAACCACAAAGAAGACGTCTTTTGCAGATAAAAAAGCAAAGAAGAAAAAAACATATTATTACAAAGTGGTTGTAAATGGCAGGAATGAATTACTTGCAGACTTTACAATCAGGAGTTCAGCAGTGAAAATTAAAGTAAAAAAATAATTCTGCAATAATAATAAAAACCGGAGGAAGCGGATTGCTTTTTCCGGTTTTTGTCATAGAAAGTAAGTTGCTTTTTACAGATAAAGTAAGTATACTGATAAACAATAAAAAGAGATGGAGAAGGAATATGCCGAAGGGAAAAACAACAGTATTTTTTTGTCAGGAATGTGGTTACGAATCATCAAAGTGGATGGGACAGTGTCCTGCATGTAAGGAATGGAATACATTTGTTGAGGAGATGATCGATAAAAAAAGTGCAGCAAAAGGCGGCAGGGTAGCGGCAAAAGCGGCAGAGGCGAAGAACGTTCCGCTCTCACAGATCGAGATGACACAGGACAAACGCATGTCGACGGATATGAAAGAGCTTGACCGTGTACTTGGCGGCGGAATCGTACAGGGATCTTTAGTGTTAGTGGGCGGTGATCCGGGAATCGGTAAATCAACACTGCTTTTGCAGGTATGCCGGAATTTATCGGAGAAAGGTGTGCGCGTATTATATATATCCGGAGAGGAATCCCTGCAGCAGATCAAAATAAGGGCAGAACGTATCGGAACCTTTGGCGATTCGCTGACACTTTTATGTGAAACGAACTTAGACACGATAAAAACGGTGATTGACCGGGAAAAACCGCAGATCGTGATCATAGATTCCATACAGACCATGTATAACGAAGAAGTTTCCTCTGCACCGGGCAGCGTATCACAGGTGCGGGAATCCACAGGGGTATTTATGCAGATTGCAAAGGGGATGGGAATTTCCATCTTTATTGTCGGTCATGTGACGAAAGAGGGCGTGGTTGCGGGTCCGAGAGTTTTAGAACACATGGTGGATACGGTACTCTATTTTGAGGGGGACAGGCATGCGGCATACCGTATACTGCGCGGTGTCAAAAACAGGTTCGGCTCAACGAATGAGATTGGCGTGTTTGAGATGAGACAGAACGGACTGATGGAAGTGGAAAATCCTTCGGAATACATGCTGAGCGGGAAACCGGAAGGTGCATCCGGTTCGGTTGTTGCGTGTTCTATGGAAGGAACCAGACCGATTCTGGTGGAAGTACAGGCGTTAGTCTGCCACAGTAATTTTGGAATTCCGCGGAGAACGGCTGCAGGCACCGATTTTAACAGGGTAAATCTTCTGATGGCAGTACTTGAAAAAAGGCTGGGATTAAAACTTGGAGACTGTGACGCTTATGTGAATATCGCGGGCGGCGTAAAAATGAATGAGCCAGCGATCGATCTTGGCATTGTGCTTGCCATTATATCCAGTTACCGTGAAAACCCGATCAATGAGAAGACGATCTGTTTCGGAGAAGTGGGCTTAAGCGGAGAAGTGCGTGCCGTCAGTATGGCAGAGCAGCGCGTGACAGAAGCAAAAAAACTTGGATTTGATGAATGCATTCTGCCCCAGGTCAGCCTGGATTCCATGAAGGACAGTGGATCTGTGCCAAAGGGAATCCGCCTGACTGGTGTGAGGTCAGTGAAAGATGCGATGGATGCGATATTGAAATAAAATACGGTGGAAATATATCTTTTCTGGAAAGATGAACTGAAACAGTAAAATTCACTTTGCGAAAGTACACATAAGAAAGTGAAATTTTTGGAAAAAATGGGTTGACAAAATAATACCCAGATGGTAACATAGTCAAGCTGACCGCAGGACATGACATGATCTGACAGCGGACAACAAAAAAGTTGTTGACAAACAGAACAACACATGATAATATATCAAAGTTGTCGCGTTTAAGATAACAGATCGGACAAAACCGATTGAAAGAAAATTTTTCAAAAAAATGAAAAAAGTTCTTGACAAAACAGACTTGATAAGATATAATAAACAAGCTGTCGCCGAGAACGACAACAAAACAAAGAACCTTGATAACTGAACAGTGAAATAACCTTGAAAGATTCAATGAATTTCAGGGTGTTGTGAATAACAACACACGAACGTTTCGATAAAGAAACAACCTTAAAACAGTAAATCAGATGAACATCTGATTAAGCCAGTTTATAACTGGACAGGAAAACTTTTTAACATGAGAGTTTGATCCTGGCTCAGGATGAACGCTGGCGGCGTGCT
>ERZ1027262.493-NODE-493-length-15950-cov-12.131173_pt1 | contig 15950 bp, 9 predicted proteins | sample MGYA00519472_ERZ1027262 | MGnify/ENA primary metagenome ERZ1027262 (study PRJEB26926, sample SAMN06164796) | human gut metagenome | biome: ENVO:00009003; feature: ENVO:2100002; material: ENVO:00002003 | host: Homo sapiens | place: USA | collected 2012 ... | reverse complement strand
GTATCCGAATCGGATACAGAAGTCTTACTACCGTCAGAACCAGTAAGAGTAATAGTGCTTCCTGATTTAGACAATGAATATGTTGTATTGTTATCCGTTGTTTTATATCCGCTATCATTTGTTAATTGAGAAACTTTTGTAGGTACAGTTACATTCACAGCTTTAGAAGAAGGTGTAAGAGCAGTCCCATTCACCTTTACAGTTTCAATTACGTTTGCTTGTGCATCACTTGGAGCATGTGCTGAGTCGGCATGAGTTTTTGCAGAATTCCAGTTATTAACCAAAGTAGATGTAATTCCGTCAATAACGGACTTATTACTATGAGTGTGTCGTTTTGAATAAGCATCATCATAGTGTGCTTTGTCTGTTTTACTTAATAAACCGTCAACCGAAGTAGTTGCCTTTGGAATTGCATTTGCAGAAATAGCAACCCATCCAGTACCATTGTAACGATATGTATAATCTGTGTCTTTTACGTTTACCGTCCATCCATCAGCAGGATTAGGATACGTTTTTGCAATGTCGCTATACGTTGCTACACTCTCTTTCCAATCAATGTTTGTTTCCAAAGTAGAAAATTTATTATCAATCTCATTTTTAGTGTATTTATCTCCCCACGAAGTTTTATTGTTCGTAACCGTCTTAGAAAGAGAAGATAGATCGCTCTCTAATTTTGATACTGAAGTTTCTATTGTTTCACCATTATCACGTTCAACACTTGTAGAAGATGTCCATTCAGAAATTTTTTTATAATTTCCATCGGACTGTTTTTGTGTTCTAGTTATTTTTTTATAACCAGATGAAAGTGCCATATTTTATTTCCTCCTTTCAATTATCCCTCGATGATCCAATAATCACCAGTTTTTTGTATTGTTGGTTCTGTAGATTGCGTTACTTCAGACACAACTCTAGTGCTGTTGCTATATAAACATCCATCGGTTCCAACATAAGCCGTATCATGAGAGTATGTTACGGGAGATGCTGCTTGTGAAGTAGCACCAACCAAGAATATCTTACTTGATGTATTTGTTGAACCCGTAGTATTCGTTGTATTTGTATCTTGCGTAGTAATAGTACCTGTAGTTCCATCGCCTTTGGCATAAGTAATTACTTTGCCACTTACAGATAAACTTTTAATGTATGTTGTATTAATCTGCTGACCAGCTGAATCTTGTGTCGCTTTTGTAGCTGTAGTAGTTGAACCTGCACTTGTAGCGTATTTAACAGATTTATTTGCATCAGATGTATTATCCACATTACCAAGTCCTACCTGAGACTTTGTTACTGAATGAGGATTACTCCTATTCGTAACATGTGCATCTAAATTACTTTCAACAGTCTTACCACGACTACCTTCAAACACAGTTCCAGTTGTAGTACCAAAATTTATATTTTCACTAAGAATTTTTTTGTTTATATCAAGAGGGGCAATTCCATTTGCTACATTCTTATCATCTGTTAAAACAAACTTATGATTTTTCAAATCGTCTTGGAAGTCTTTGATGATTTTATCTTGTTTGTCTAAATGAGCCAAAGCTTCTGTGAGTGCATCGAATTCATAAGAAGATTCAATATCATCATAATCAATAGGAATCGGTTCAATATTGAGTGTAAAATTCATAGTTGATACTATGGGTGCATCTAACTGAATAATATCATCAATCGACTTTTCACCTAATGAATATACTTTACGCATAATCATGACATCTACATCACATTTACCTGGAACGACCAACATTTGCTGTGTTAATTCAATCATGATTCTATTATTTACAATTTCACATTGATTAAAGACATTAAAACCATCTGGCTTCTTAAATCGTACAAAGGCACTTGTAGTATTAGTATCAACATCGTATATTATGCCATTGTGTGTACATGTAACTTCGATTCCACGTCCAGTATCATATTGTTTTGCCGATACCTTAACAATGTTCTTGTTGTACAAATCCAGTGAAATTTTAGCAATTGTTTGCATCTTTTTCTCCTTTCTAATAAAATAAGGAGTATATGAAATATATACTCCTTTAAGCAGCTTCCAATACTGTTAAACCAAATAAACCTTGAGAGGTATAAGTAAGTGTCTTTGTTCCAATCTTTGTTGAACCTGCTTTTAGCAATACACTTACATTTTCTACGTTTTGAAACCAGTACACAAATGTCGCTCCTGCGTCTAATTCAACGTCATTTGATGATTCTCCATAACGATGTGTATTTGCCGTAACACATGCACTATTAACATATATAGCACAAGCAGTAGTTCCATAATCGCTAGTCGTATCAGTCCATACTGCGGCATTAAGAATAAATAAACCAGTGCCATTAATAGTCCATGAACGCTGGAATGCCTCTTTATCTGATGATGTTGTTGTGGCTCGTTGATTTAATTTATCATAGAGTACAGGAATTTCTAAGCCATCATCTATTTTAATATCAGTGAATTTTGCTGTGTCACCAATAAGATCTTGAACTATGCTAGTTCCTCCCACATTAAGATTATTTGTAATCAAAACATCTTTTGTGAATCTGGATGGCATAGCACATTCAAAAGCTTCATATTCCGACACTTTACCAAAAGCTACGCCTTTTGCCGAAGGATGAATATCAATTAAAGAATAACCCACACCTAATCTAATATGGCGGCTGGATTCGCCTTTGATAGTGTCATTTAAGATCAAGATTATATCATATGAATATTCGGTAGACGCACCTTTAATTATGGCATTATTTTCAAATTTATATGTTCCAGTTGAAGTATCATATACACCAGGTAAATCAGTAAGTTCATCAATACTATTATAAGTAGAGTCAGATGCTTTCTTAATTTTAACCGTAAAAGTATGCGTATTGTCATTTAATTTATATATGTACGAACTAATATTTAATCTTATATTATATCCTTCTTCATTTGGAGTCCATTTATCATCACATCTTACGGCTTCAAAAATATCTACATAAGGATATATATATCTATATACTTCGATATTAGTTGAATAAGTAGAAGATATATTTCTTGAATCTGTTATAGTTAGTGTTAATGGAAGATTGTCAGATATAGAATTTAGAGATAAAAATTTAATAACGTTACTTGTTATTGAAGATAAGGAACTACTTGTGTAAGTCATTCCATCTAAAGATACTCTTGCATTTGAAAAAGTTGCACCATATTTCATTTTGGCACTCGGAGTAATCATAACCTTAGAAATGTTTTGTATGAATTTTCCTCCACCAACAGTATCTTTAAAATTTGTTGGATCTGAAATTACACAAGATATATCTGGTTGCACCTCTGACGAAACAAAACTTACAACTTGCGTAAGTTCGTCACTTTCACCAATTTTATTTGAATATCCAGAATCAGAGTATGTTTCAACAACAACTCCTATCGTTACAGAATTCTGATTATTATATCTATTATATATATTTTCTCTCTCGGATTTGTTAAAAGAAAAAGTAGCAGAAAAAGAATAAGCCCCTCTATTACCTAATTCAATATCCTTAATTTTAATTATATTTGGGATACTAATTCTTAGATTATAATAATAAGAGTCTGTTTGAGTTGCACATGATACAGAAAATGTACCAGATAAATCGCTTGGTTTAGAAAATGATTCACATGATGCAGATCGAGGAATAGTCGTTAAATCAATATCACTAGAACCACTTGCATCACCACAAGTATAATATTGACCAGTAGTATCGTTTACTTCGAAACTAAAATCAATATTTTTTGTTCCATCAGAATTATGATGTATTGTTTTATATCCAGATATAATGGTAATTTTTTCGCAATCAAATACAGGAATATTGCTATAAAAATCTTCATCATCGATTGTAACATGTGCTTGTATTCTATCTGGTGAACCGCTCCAATCCCAGTTCCACCCTCCACCATATTCATCAAGATTCAAGGAATAATATACTTCGCTTGAATTACTTGAAATGTCATAAGAGTTTTCAAAAACATTAAGTTCAAAATAATGATGACCATTTGAACCTTCAACTACTAATTGCGCCATTTATTACTCCTTTCACATTAACTTACTTTGACTAATCTTAATCCACCTGATGCAGATGGTATCCATTTGAAGTTACCAATTTGCGACCAATCAGATGTATTAACCTTATTGACATTAAGCATTTGATCGGTGAAATAAGCTAGTTTATTATTATATTTATCAACAAAGACAATTTGATTATTTCTCAGCCATAACTTAACATCTGAGTCGGCGGTTGCACTAATAAAAATACCGTCCTTAGTGAAATCAAAATGCTGATTAATTACACCGATTTCATCATTATATTTTTCATACAAGTCATTAATTTTTTCGTCAGAACTTTCTCTAAAAGTATTCAAAGAACTGATATCTTTATCAAATTGAGAAATGCTTACTGAGATAGTTTCGGTATCCTTTTTTGCATCATAAGCAGTTTTGGCAATATTCTCAATTGCACCATCCCTAACAACAATACTCCATTGATATACGTTATTAGAATATAGAATTTGATTACATGTATAGTAATAAGGGTATAATTCGTTATACAATGGTGTGCCCAGCGTCCAATGTCCATATCCTGTATCATTATTTTCAATGACATTAACTGGTGCAATAGGTGCAGTATCTTTTGAATTGGACGAAAAATATATAGGAACTACAGTTGTTACGCTCACGCCATCATTTCCTATGTATTTACTCCAAGTATAATCTTTAGGATTATTACTCTTGTTTTCGCTTTCTTTATTAGTTGCTATACCAATATATTGAGTTGAACTAAGTGGGGTATCCGATATATTTGTACCGTTAGTATCATCGGCATACATTATCCATGTAAAATATGACGAACCAGTATCCCCTTGAATACCTTGTTCACCTTTTTCTCCATCTTTGCCATATACACCATAAATTATAGGAGACGTATTTTCAGTATCACCATTTGACTTGGTATTAGTTATATATATCCAAAGATATCTTTTCTCATTAGACACATACTGGATATCTGTTGTCCATCCTTGAGACTCTATAGTAATTCCTTCAGACTTGTCTGAAACTAAGTAATGCATAGTCTGAGAAACAATGGTATCTCTAACAATATCTGTAATATCTTTTTCTTCATTATTAAAGTTAATTGATAACTCTACATTCTTTAAACTTAATTTTTGAGTTTTAGCATCATATATCAACTTTCCGTCAGCCATTTCGAAGCCACCAGTTTCAAGGTTTATATGTGTTCCTTTTAATTCATTATTAAGATTAGAATAATTAGCCGAATATATATCACCTGCAACCATAAGACCAGATATTACAAACTGTGTATTCAAACCATACTTTTCATGTGTAACTCCATTAAGAGTATATTTTTGCTTTCCTAATGCAGTAATTGCCGTTCTCCACCTATCTGTCGTAAACACAAATTCATTAGCATTAATTCGTGCCTGTTCATCTTTATAATCATCAATCACATCGTCATAACTTCTAATAAGAATACCATGCTCATCAAATATTGCAGTTGAATTAGTGTTGTGAACACTATAGAGAGCAGAATCTAATCCTTCTTTTTGCAATCTTTCAAATGTAAGATTGGCTTTCTCACCTTGGCTTGCCTGCTTAACAGTAGAAGAGTAGCTTGATACCATAGATTGTGATTTTGTAAGAATGTCTTTAACTATATTAACATCTGGACTTCCATATCTATATGCATCCGAAAATGTGACAGATAATTTGCTTAAATCTCCATAGGAAATTGAAATATCTGCCAATCTCATTACATAAATTTTCCCATCAATCTTAGTTCTGATAAAGTTACCCAAAGTAAAATCATCAAGAATAGGTTCGAAAATTCTGTTTCCGTCTTTGTCAGTTAATAGAAGGAGATTTTGCAATGTACCTGAGATAGTGAATTGCTTCTCACCAGATTTAACTAATTCTTTCTTGGCAACTACCAATAATTCATTAGCTTTATCAATTAATTCAGTATTGGTCAGTCCATCAGATATATAATTCTCGTTACTATAATCATCTTCACGCCTATAATAAGTGAACAATTTCCAATATTCTTCACCTATATACGATTCAAAATCAAGCTCATTATGAGTCTTAGATATTAAATCCTCAATATATTTCTCAAGTCCTGTGATTGTGTCTAATTGGGAATTTCTATAAGATAATTCAGTCTCTAATGCGATAAAACGTTCATAATATGGGAGATAAATAGAATCGTGTAGATCAGAAGAATTAGATGCGACACCTTGTTCAGTGAGAATATTAATTGCTGACTGATAAGCAGATTGGTAAGAAGTCAATCTTTGAGCAGAATACTTGTGAATTTCTTCCTTGAATTTGTTAATATCTTTAGTATTATAAATATCCTGAAGACCTTGATCATTAACCTTACCCATCGCTTTATCTACTTGCTGATTAACGTAAGCAATATAATCATCGTTGATTTCAATACTTATAACATCTTTCATTTCAGCCGTGTCTTTACTGTCAGAATAATTGGTTAATTTGAAGCGACCAGTCCATGTTTGAGATTTAAGTGTAGAACCATCAAGAATTTCAATCTTATAAATGGAAGTATCAATGATTGCTTTTGCCATCGCAAGAACTGCATTGTTAGCAGTGTAAACAGATATCTTACTTACATCTGTAACCGCTACAGGAGACAAATTAGATGGAGTAAGCAAAGCTAATTGAGATGCCGCTGTTTTATCCTCTTGCTTCCATGTCGGCATCATAGAATTATTAAGATAAGAATATAAATCAATGACATCATAATACACAGATGTTATATTACTCCAACCTATATACTGCTGTTGAATAGAAGAGTATGTAGTTTCGGGATAATATTTTTTGATATATTCAATAATATCGTTATATTGATTTACAAGAGAAGCTTCTAAGGAAAAAGATTTGTTATTAGTGTATTCATCAACAAGTTCATCATATGATTTTATCTTAGATTGTAGCTCATCTGGCATATCTGACAAAGTATCTTGATTGAAATAATATATATAATTACTGCCGTTAGGATTAATGTTCTTCAATGTTGCATTAATTAAATCATCTCCACCAATAACTCTAAAACAGTTTTTAACACTGTCTGTTTCCGATGTTAGCTGTATTTCAGAACCAAGATTATTTTTATCTACAAAGATTGATGTATCTTTGCCATATGGTTCATGTAAAATTGTTCCTTCACACTCAGGACAAATTGTAAACACATCTTCGCTTCTATATCCACAATCCAAACAACAAGTTTCCATATCGTATACGTAGACACTTCTTGTATTTGAATCAAATAAGAATATACATCCAATTTCCTGAGAAAGAGTGCTTGTTAAGAAGTCATATATGCTTGTACCATCTATGCTGAATGAACGCTGAATTTTTAAGAGAGTTTCATCGACATGAGCAATTGTATAACCAGGTGCTTTTTCAAAAATTCTATCCAGCAAAGAACTATCTTTCTTATCAGGGTTATAAAATATAGTTGGCTCGGTGTATTCTTCACGAGCAATATCATCCTCTGTATTAATTTCAATGTCGTGTAAAATTACTTGCCCAAGTTCAGCTTCACACAACGATTTAGCTGTTACAAGTTTCTTTGTATTTTTTTCTGATTCGTCTGTTCCAACTGTAATCTCGAACCATTCATCATATTCTTTAACGTATATCGTTTTAAAATCAACGATTTTATCCCACAGATTTTCAACATTATCATTTTTTTCTTTATATACATTAAATGATAATTCGTCAACTACATTGAATTGTGGATGATATGTTATAGAATCGGCAGGAATATTAATAATTTCGCCAAATTTTTCAAGATTTCTGTTACCTAGAATAATATGTAAAGGTCTTATGCCTTGACCAGTTTTCTGCATTCTAAGTAAATTTTTTACATTAATTTTCTGCACTAAATTCCTACCTTTCTAACAGATTGATAATTCATAGTTATATTTATATTAAGTGTAGAAGAGTAGTAATTATCTCTGTTGTTATATGTGTTTATAATTTTTAACCAATTGTAATTAAAATCATTGGCAATCTTGTGATTAAGATTATCAGATGTAATTATTCCATGCTTATTATCAAGAGTGATTTTTTCTCCCTGTGAACAATTCTCAATAATAAATAATTCGTTATCTGCTGAATTAGTTATAGTAAGATTACCAGCTTCATTACAAGTTATTGTCGTGTAAGGATAAGTTTCTCCAATCTCATCTGAATCATCATGTACACAGAACTCCTTTACATTTGTGAAAACTAAATCGTTACCATCATTAAAAGCATAAGCAGCATTGGAAGTAAACGTGCATTCTATTCCATATATATCATCATTAATCTTAATTGCTTGGATATTAAATGATCCATAAAAGGATATGTTCTCATAGCCTTCTTTATTTATTTTGAACTGTTCAAATCTCTTTCTATTAAGCCACCTGTTGATTGCACTGTATTCTTCTGGTGTTATTGGAAGAGGTTCACAGTTATAATCTAATCTACATAACTGGATGGTGAAAGAATAATCTTCTTCATATGATGTTCCATATAATTCAGATATATCTTGCCCAACCGATTTAATTGAATTGAATGTCAGATTAGAACCAGATGAGACAGTTTCAGCACCGCCAGAGGAAGAGTCGAAATTAACCGCAACTAATCCGTAATCACTTGCCAACTCGTTTGCATATTGAAAATCAGTAAACATGTCTTTCACCATCCTTTTTTATTTGAAAATTCTGAATAAACTTTTGAAAAATTTATTCAATTTGTTTATATAGCCTGCCTTAATTGAATCCATTTCGGCTATTTTTTCGTCCAAAACAGCAATCTTGGATTTATATTCATTACAAAGTTTTTCGTACATATTTTTCGATATAAGTGCCTTTTTTATAAGCAGAGCGAGGTCATTAACCTTCTCATCAACGCCTTTACCACTCATTGAAACCGTGATTTCATAATTGGCAATTTTAGCTTTTAGTTCTGCGTTTTCTTTTTCGAGTAGATTGCAGTGACTTTTGTAATACTGCAATTCATTACTTTCTTTATTTTTTTTTATTTTCGACATTATTGATTCTCCGTATAAGATAATTTAAATAAAAGGCACACCAATTATGGTATGCCTTAGTTGATATTTTATCTAAATGTTAATTTGTTTAATGAATTCCTACCTAGAGTCTGTCCAAGAGTCATGTTTTGTATCATCTTTTCGAACTTAGGATCTTTCTGGGCTTCTTTCATAAAGTCTTCGTAGTTTCGTACATTAGGTAATGATAAAGTTACATCTCCAAATTGGACATCAACCTTATTAGACAGGTTGTTAGACATATTAGAGATATCAGGTAACTTAGCACCAAGATTATCCATATACATGTTTGGTGTAGTGATTCCTTTAGAAAGATTCCAAAGTTTTTCGACTTGGTCTTTGTTGAATACTGTATCACCTGAATCAAACTGACGAAGCACACCATACTTAGTAACAAGTACTTCTGAACCTGGATCATCTTCACCATAAATATGAAGTCCACTTATTGCTGATTTAGTTCCTTTACGATAACCATGACTTTTCATCCAATCAAGCATCCATACGTTCTGATCATAAGTAGCGTAATACTGTCCTTCACCACCCATTTGATCGTAGTACTGACTACGAGCTGCGAATGATGAATCATAATCGTGTAGCTTAAGGCGATCCACGATTGATGTGTCTATATTTAAACTATTTTTATCGAAATAATCCTTACTATATATCCAATCAACACCGTCACTTCCAGAAGAATCATTATCATCTGAACCAGTATCCCAGTTTCCACTCCAATCATCATCAGAATAATCATTACCACCTGAGTAACCGCCATCAGAACTTGCATTCTGTTCAGCCTGCTGTCTTGCAATCTCATCGGCAACTCTCTGTGCCTCGGCATTACTATTTGCAAGTAATCCCTGTACAGCGGAATTGATATTATCACAAACATCTTTAATCTTTGAATTGCTATCAATGAAACTTGTGCTGAAATTATCAAGAACCTTAGTTATATTACCAGTATTAGTACTCCATATAGAAGCCATTGATTCACTTAGTTTATAACCATAATTTTCAGCAGTAGAAGTAATAGTTTCTGCAATATCAGAAGCATTATCATTAGATTGGTCAATAATATCCTGAATTAGATTATCCAATTGATCCAAACGCTGATTGAGCCATTCTTGTGTATTATCTTTTAATTGATCTAAAATTTTCTCAGTGTCGCTAATAAGCTTTTCATATTCAGTATCTTTCAAATCATCTTTAGCAGAATTAATCTGGTCTTTAAGCTGCTGAATATTCTTCTTACCTTCCTCAGAATTATCACCTTGATAAGCAGAGTATTGTTTCTCTAAAACATTAAGAGCTTCCGTTTTCTCACGAATAGATTTCTCATAATCGTAAGCGTCCTTCATAGTACTCATAAGCTCTTTGTATTTATCAATGGCATCTCCAAGCTTATCAATAAAATCACTATAAGCATCATTAGTCAAATCCTTAATGGCATCTTTTTCGCTCATAGCAGACTTAATAGCTTCTTGTTCCTTATCAATAAGGTCTTGTTTTCTGTCAAGTAACTCTTTGTCATAAGGATCATTAGCTAAATCAGCATCAATTTTAGCAATTTCATCTTTATAAGCTTTTGCTTGATTAAGGTATAATTGGTATTTCTGTGCAAGTAATGCCTGAGCAGCCTGACCTTCTTTGGTCATATTACCATTATCATCAGTTATTCCGACATCCTTAAGTAATTCTGTAAGGAAGTCTGTTTCAGTAATAAGGTTTTCAACGTCATCACGAGTTCTATCAAAGGCATCCCAATTAATCTGGCGAATGGTATTATCATACTCGACCAAAGCCTTCTTAGCATCTAAAATACTTGAAGAAACTTCATCTATTGCTGACTGCATAGAATACCAATCCTCTGATTCAGGCATAATGCTTCCAGAATTTACAGCAGAATTTAATGCATTGACTAAAGCATCCCTTTCGGCTTCGAGTTTTTGAAGATTCTTATTTTCCTGGTCAATCATTGCTGAATTGAGTAGAGTAGAAGAGAACCAACCCTTTTCGTTCATAAGTTCATCTTCTTTACTGTATAAATCTCTAACGGCAACAATCTTATTAATCTTTTCTTCAAATTCGGAAGCTACATTATCAAACCTACTCTTAGCAAGCCCTTTTAATTCAATATTAAGTTCCTGAACAGCAGTTTTAGCGTCCTGTGCTTTATCATAGAAATCCTGACAATCAGATATAGCATTCTTCAAGTCATCATCATAAATAACATCAATGCTTATAGAACCATCTGCAATCTGATTCTTATAATAGTCATCAAGACCATAAGAATTAAATGCGTTCATATAGTATTCGTAGGCATTTGACTGTGCATTTATCTCATCTGCAAGTGTACTCATAGAATCTGATAATGCGTTATTACGATTGAGCCATGTAGTTGTTGTATCAGATACAATATTCTTAAGTCGTGAATATGCTGTAGAAATCTTATTGATTAAGCGTTCAATCCAGTTAAGTTTTTCGGATGATTGTGAAGAGGATGAATCGTTGGAAGATGATGAATCGTCACCGAATGACTGCCAAGAAGTGTTAATTTTATCCCAAGATGTATCAAATGACATTTTTTGTAATTCATTATAATTATCAACATCTTTTTGTAATTCAGCTAGAAGTGGAGCAAAAAATTCTTCTTCAGTTTCGCCAGTTTGATACAAAGCAAGCCCTAAATCCATATCATCGTCCATAGATGTAGCAGCACTGGTAATTTTCATTAATCCAGTAACATTATCTATCTCAGTTTGATAAAACTTACCCCATTGAGTACTCAGATGGCTTATAATTTCATCATTTATTTTTTGCTTAGCTTGAGCTAAATTTTTACTCTTTTTAAAATCTTCGCCGTAAGCATCAAATAAACCTTGAAAAAACTCATTATTAGTTTCAACTAAGTTATCATAATATGTACCATCATATTGTGACTTTTTTATTTGATTGCTAATATATACATCAGCATCATCATTATAGGCTTGTTCTAATAATGCGAACAATTCTTCCGAACTCAATAATCCGTTTCTGAACTGTTTAACCGACTCATTCAACTCAGGAAATGCTTTAGCAATTGAATCCAAAGTAGAAGATGATAATCTACTTGTGTTTTGTAACTCGTCTTGTACAGATTTAAGTAAATCCGCATGTGATTCAAGCTCAGATAAACTATCTCCAATTGAGTCATCTGCTGTAAGTTTGAAACTTGTATTATCAAATATCTGAGATATCTTATTAGCATCAGATTCAAATTTAGAAATTATCTTATCATAAGAATCTTGTGAGAGTGAACCTTCTTCTACTTTCTTCTGAAGATTACCTTGTACTTCTGATAATTTTGCTTTTGCTAATTCTTGATATGAATTTGCAGCATCGTAATTAGTTGAAGCTAAATATTTTGTTGCATCTGCTTCAGTTGTGATACTTTCAACGGTAGAAGCTAAATTAGCAAGTGCCTGTTGTTTCATATCCTCAATACGAGCTTGAGTAAGTTTGTTTAAAGCTTCTTGGTCAAGAGTAAATGCACCAGACTCCATATCAATGTAATCAAGCCAATTATCACCTAATGCGATAACGGATTGCATTGTATCAATTGAAATATTTCCATTACTGTTATATTCAGAAACAGCGGAAGAGAGTGTAGAATAAGCAGATTGAATTTCGTTCAATTGAGAATTTAGTTTACTTAATGTTGACGGAGCATTATCACTTCCCATATCGAATAATTTCGTTTCTTTGAAAGTGTTTGCCCGTTTAGCATAATTCTCTCGTGCTTTAGCAGCACTATTAGCAGAAGATGCAATTTCTTTCCATTTATTAATTTCTTCTTGAGTATTAACTGAATGTTCTTTAAACCAAGAATCCCAATCAAAATCAGATTCTTTCTTTTTTGCTTCTTCTATAATGTTGTTATATTGTTCAGATATATCATCGGCTACATCATAACCAAGACCTTTCTTCAAAGATTCTGCATCTGTTCCAATATAATCAGCAATTTTCTTAATGTAGTCATCAATTGCCTGTTTATCTTTTGATACATCACCCATATTATTAGGATCAATTGCCAATAGAGATTTATAAGCGTTGGAAATACCCTCTTTATTATTCTTGATACCATCAATAATTTTTTGTACAAATTTACTATTGATATCAGAATCTTTATTGAAAGTGTCAGCGACTGCTTCAGTTAAGGCATTATCAATTAAGGAACTTATCTGATTTATTTGTTCATCATTCAAATTATCATAATCCGAATTGTATACAAAATAAGCATTTGCTTTAGTCTTAATTCCTTTCATTGCCTCGTCAACTTCTGCCTGATAAGTTGCTAAATCAGCTTTCATATTCTGAATGATAGTAGTAACCTCTTGGTCAGTACTATCAGTATCTAATCCATATGTCTTTAATAAACTTCTAAATACATTATCTGAACCTATAGAACCCGATTTATTTTTTAACTCATTAATAGATAAATTCGTAGCTCTTTCGAGATAAGATATCTTTTGAGTTGTAGATAATCCATTTACCGTAGATTTATCAGAATTAAATGTAAATGCAGACTTAAATGCACTTTTTATGCCAGTTTTTGATTCATTTTTATAATTCTTGACTACATTGGTATTTTCCTTATCACTGCCACTTATAACACTTGCAGCGGCTGCTTTCTGTTCATCCTTATATGCTTTTGTTAAAGCTTCAACATTGCCCTTTAAGGTTAATATTGCATTACCCTCAGAAGTATGTCCTGCTATCAAAGAAGGGTAAATGTCGGCAATCTGGTTACAAATGTCTTGATATTTTTTATATTCATCAGTCGTAAGTGAAACATTATTGCCTAATTCATCAACACCTTTTGATAAGGTTTTATAATCATCTTTTATGTCATTGATAGTCTTTTTGTGTGATTCAAGAGTCTTTAAACTATCATTATATGATGTAACTATATCATCTACAGCTTTTTTCGTATTCTCGGCACTATTTATTATATTGGAAATACCTTTTATAATGAATGAAGCAATAGCTGAAGCTATAGCACCTATAACCGTATTTAAAGCAGTAGTAGCAATTGACAATGCAGTTGTCTTTAACTTTGCGATACCAAGACTTTTAATATATCCACCAAGTCCAGCATTTGCACCATTAAGACTTGTAAGATAATTACCAAGTTTCATATTATGAGAAGCAACAACTTCAGCAAAAGCATTACTCTCTTTTACAGAACTCTTTAAGAGACTGTTATATTCTTTAATATTTGCATTAATACCTTGAAAACTGAAAGACTGTTTTGCAATGTTCTCATAATTCTGTTTAGTAATAAGTTCATTAATAGAATCCTTATCAAGTGTTTTATTTTTCTTAATGTATTCCTCAAGACCATTTACTTTTGAGTACTTACCATCCTCAAAGGTTTCAGTTAATACCTTCTGAAGTTGAATTGTATCACCTTTAGCATTGGCGATGGTATTTTCTAATTCTTTGAATTTAAAATCTAATGTAGATAATTTTTCGACTTCTTTAAAATTTTTTGTTCCACCTAATTTATCAGTAATACCCCAATTATCAGCTAAAATTTTTCCTATCATTAATTATATGCTGAAAATATTGCAGTATATATATAAAAATGATATTATATTTTATATATTAAGTGAGAGAGGTAAATATATATGAAATATTGTTTATCATGCTGTTTTATTAGAGCAGAAGATTGTTGTTGGTTCTATGAAGACTATTGTTGCAATTGTGGTAGCACTCATATTGTTGATGATGGTCTAACAAGAGAACAATATGAACAAATGACCGAAGATGAAAAAGATGAATATGAAGTTAAAATTCAATTAGAAGTTGAAAACTCACCATATTTTAACGAAAAATCATATAAAGAATTAGCCCTTGGTAATCCTGATTTCTGGTTCGGTTTTCGTTATGACAAATATACAAGACTGACTGGTAACAAAAAAGCTGGTCAAAAACTAACCCCCGAAGAAGAAGCTGAAGAAAAGCGTAAATTCGAGGAATCTATGCGTGGAGCAGAAGCGGATTACTATTTCAATCTTGGTAAGCAAAAGCGTGAAGAACAGGAAAATGCTAATAAACCTAAGTGCCCAACTTGCGGTTCTACAAACATCAAAAAGATGGGTGGAATAGAACGTGGAGCTTCAATAGTTGCATTTGGTATCTTTAGTAAGAAAATTAATAAGACATTCAAGTGCTGTAATTGCGGATATACCTGGTGATAAGGATGTGTAATTTTATACCAACAAATAATACAGACAACACAAGTCAAAAGAACACAAATAATAATAACAGTAACAACCAACAGAAACCACTATTACCTCAAGCTAATCTTACTTCAAGAGTGAGTGAAATATTTGAGTATAAATACAGAAAAACACAATAATTAGTTATTATCCTTACGACAAAATATACAAAGTAATTCTGGAACAGAGGTTGTCAAATTGTGGTATGGTAACGGTGGTCGGTTATCAATATTAACTTTGTCATTATTGTTGTTGGTAGCTGTTTTAATTGGAGGTTTTGATTTTGATTTCATATAAGACAATCCTTTCTTTTGAGAGTGATTTTTAAAACAAATCGTAATATAAAATGGTAAAATATTCCTTATTTACCTTACAATAATTTTAAGTAGAGGGGTGGTGAGTTTATGAACGATGATATGTCTCCAACAGAACTATGTTGGCAAACAGGTGATTATACTGATGAATGTTATTGTGAATTCTGTGAACACAGTGACGAATGTAGCAGATCTGAAGATAAAGACTGATGGGATAATAGAAAAGAAGAGTAATATAAAAGAGCAGGAGATTAATCCCTGTCTCTTATACACATCTGACGCTGCC
>ERZ1027262.357-NODE-357-length-18924-cov-15.740527_pt1 | contig 18924 bp, 19 predicted proteins | sample MGYA00519472_ERZ1027262 | MGnify/ENA primary metagenome ERZ1027262 (study PRJEB26926, sample SAMN06164796) | human gut metagenome | biome: ENVO:00009003; feature: ENVO:2100002; material: ENVO:00002003 | host: Homo sapiens | place: USA | collected 2012 ... | reverse complement strand
CATCTCCATTTCTCTTTTGAGAAATTCCGATGTACTCAACTGGCTAAAGCCATAACAAAAAAGGTCGCAATGAGACTCTTTCGAGCGCCTCATTGCGACCTTTTCTGTACTATACACCTATTTTTCTCATTTGTAAATATAGATTTTTCTATGAATTGTCAGATAATTTGTCAATTCTATTATTTACATGTATGTTGTCTGGAAATTGTATTAATTTTCTATTTAAAAATATATTTTTCACACAACTTTTTGGGGCTTTTCCCCTATTTTTCCTGTTTCCGGCCATACACCTTGCTCATCAGTTTCTGATACATTGCTGAAAAGTGTTTACTCTCTGCCAGTGCGGTGCGAAGAGGCGCAAACGTCAGTGCCATCACTGCCCGGTAGCGGAACAGTTCGCCGGGATTCATGTATTTTGTCGTGATCTCCTTATGTTCTGCAGCGCTGCGCTTCAGGTTCTCCTTGGTCTCAGAGTAGCCGCCGCCCTCGTAGGAGGACACGGTAAGTCCCAAATACTGCATGGGTGCTTTGGCACGATAATAGCACCAGAGGAAATGTTCGTAATCTGCACGGATCTTATATTGGGGTTCATAGGGCTTCTGTCTGCACAGGTCTGCAGCATAAAAGCAGGACTGGTGGCAGGGAATGTTGCGGTAGCAGACGAAACCGGTGATGCGGGGCGGGGAAGATATCTTCGTCTCTGTCTTCGCGCTGTAGGTATCGCCGTAGTAGATGCCCTGAAGTTTCGCTGGGTGCTGTTCCATGAACTGTGCGGTGCGACTCAGAACTTCGTTGTCATAGAAAAGGTCACCGCAATTTAGGAAGAGAATATAGTCGCCGGTCACATGGGAGACTGCCTGATTCATGGCTTCGTAGATGCTGTGGTCGGGTTCCTGGTATAAGTGGATATGTCTGTCCTCGCGCATGGTTTCTATGGAACCGTCGCGGCTGCCGCCGTCTTTGACGATGATCTCGAAATCAGGGTGGGTCTGGGACAGGATGCTGTCCAGGGTCTGATTCAGTTTAGGACCTGGGTTTAAGCAGACTACGATGATGCTGAATTTCATATGTTGCTCCTTTTAAGATATAATATCTCCGCAGTCGAGAACAGGGCAAGGAACGCGGCGCGCGCGTGCTTTAGCACGATGTACTCATGTCGCAGAGCGTAGCGGCCTGCTTATCCTTACCCTGTTTTCGGCTGCTGGGTTACGTTGTCCATCTTTGTATATCTTATCAAGTATTTGGATGGTGACAAATGTACTTTTTTATTGCCTAAAATATATTTTTCTGTTTGTGGAGCATCCCGAGGGATACAACTGCCACCACCAGGAAAATCACGCATACAGGCCAGCTGACGAAGCCGGTGACGGCGATGGCGGTGTAGGAGAGGCAGTAGGCGAGGACATTGGATGCCACATGGACGAAGACCGCCATTTTGAACTCTCCAAAGTATTCGTAAGCATATGCCATAAGGCAGCCGATGAGGAAGCCGTACACACCCTGGACGTAATTCATGTGGTAGACACCGAAGATCAGGGCGGACAGGGCTATGGCGAGTCTGAGGTTTAAGAACCTGCGAAGGTATCCATAGATAACTCCGCGGAACAAAAGTTCCTCCGCTATGGGGGAGATGAAGCCAAATACAAGGATTCCTACGATAAAGTGTGCGGAATATTGCTGGGATGCAACTTCGGTATAAGCTTCGGATTTGTTGGTCACTCCCAGGAGTTCAAACAGGAGGTTGCATCCGATGACGGCACCGATGGTCGCTGCCACCAGCAGGGCGTATCTGGCTTTGCCTTCTTTTTTAAGGTGGCTAAGGTGCATGTCCTCTTTATTTTTGTCAATGAGCAGTTTCGCTGTGGACCATACGGCAATGGCACCGCCGATGAATCCCAGTCCCGCTATGATGCTGGAGACGTCTCCGGAGTAGCCGTTATAGGCGCCGGTCTCATCCCGCAGGATCAGAAGATCCACCAGTCCACCGGAGGCTCCGGACTGTGCCAGCTGATACAGAAGTGCCAGCAGGGCATACTGGATCACGTTACGCACCAGAATAAACATCAGGAAAGAATACACCATGGTCCAGATTCTCTGGTACATGGGATTTTTCTTTTTGGCATCAGGATTGCTGTTTCGCAGTTCTTCGCTGCCGCGGAAGAGGAATTTCTCCAGTTCGTCGACGGACTGCACGATATAGTCTGCTTTGGCTTCCTTTAATTCTTCCTTGCTTCCGTAGCCGTAGGTCACTCCCACGCTCTCCACTCCGAGCGCTCTGGCTCCTTCCACATCGAACTTTCGGTCACCGATCATATAGACCTGTGCGGGATCCACAGGGCTCTCTCCAAAGAGCTGACGCAGAGTTTCCTGTACCACCTGATCTTTGGTCTCTCTTCTGCCGTCCAGTTCACTGCCCACCACTACAACAAAGTATTTTTTCAGATCAAAATGTTCCAGGATACGCTCTACGTATACCTGGGGCTTGCTGGATGCTACTGCCAGAAAATATCCCTTAGCCTGAAGTTCCCGCAGCATCTTAGGGATACCGGTATAGACCTCATTTTCAAAAAGGCCTGTATCCTGAAAGCGCTCTCTGTATTTTGCCACAGCTTCTTCTGCCTGCTTTGCGGTGAAACCGTAGAATTCCATAAAGCTGTCACGCAGTGGCGGTCCGATAAAAGGCTCTAACTTGTCCAGATCCGGCTCCTCGATGCCGAAGGAGTGCAGTGCATACTGGACACAGGTAGTAATTCCGATTTTAGGATCTGTCAGGGTACCGTCCAGATCAAACAGCAGATATTTCTTCATTCTTATAATTCCTTTTTCTTTTTATTCTTATATGTTCCGCAAATGACTAGTACAGCATTCACAAATTGTCAAGCTTTTCTGATGCCGCAGATGGAAATTTATACGAGTTATTCGTCTGGTTATTTGCAGAACAAGGTACTAGAAGCTGCGGATCTTGTCTCCGTCATCCTCGGTATTTTTCAGTGCTTTGATCTCCACATCATAACCCACATTGGCGTTGACCTGCACATGAACGATGTCGCCTACTTTTTTGCCAAGGAGTGCTTTGCCCAGGGGAGACTCATTGCTGATCAGACCTTCCAGGGAATTACCGCGGACGGTGGTCACGATCTTGTAATCCTCTTCCGTGCCGTCATCTACGAATTCCACCGTGACGGTGTTGTTGATACCTACCTCATCCGCTGCGGAGTTCTCGGAGATGACCTTCGCGGTCTTGATCATTCTCTCCAGATAGCGGATCCGGCTCTCGTTCTGATTCTTATACTTTTTGGCTGCATAGTATTCAAAATTCTCGCTGAGATCACCGTGGGCTCTGGCTTCTTTGACGTCTTCCAGTGCCTTGGGACGCACGACCAGCTTGCGGTATTCGATCTCTTCTTCCATTTTCTTAATGTCAGTGGGGGTTAATTCATCGTACATAATTTCTCCATTTCTATCTATTCACTTACTTGCTTCACTTCGCATCAGGAATATTGCAGATCCCGGTGCATGCGGACTTTCTCCGACAGGCACCTTTCTTTTACTCTAGCAAATGCACTTCTCTGCCTCAAGCAGCCATTCGATCTGAATCGCTATGTTTTACCGGCATGCCAGCATTTTACAATTGCATTGCATAGATCACAGCCAAAGATAAAATGATCTGAATGATAGCAAATCGGAATACCGTCTGGGTATTGGACCAGTCCCATACCTTCCGCACATGATCGTGCAGCGGCGTTCTCGTATTTTTTAAAATATGAATCTTCAGAAAGCGAAGCAGAGATACCTTCAGAAGTCCCAGTCCTCCGTCCAGGATCAACACCAGCGCCAGCGGGATGAACAGGAACGGGCAGCCGCTCTTCAAAATGGCAATGCTGATGAACAATCCCATGGCCCGGGAACCGGCATCCCCCATCATCAGCTTACTGGGTGTGGCATTGTACCACAAATAGCCCAGAATACATACGGCAAACAGCAGGATCAGGAAAGAGTAAGTCTCATTCACATCCTTCATGCGATCCACAATGTAGATAGACATAATTGTGATAATAGTCAAAGTTCCGGACAGTCCGTCCACACCGTCGGAGCAGTTGGTCACATTCACGGAGGTCCATACCAGGATCACCGTGAGAATGGCGAATACCACAGGTGGCAGCGTGAACTTTACATGGAACAATGCCAGCTCCACCACGTTGGAATTATATTTCAGAAAAGTGATGGCTACCAGTGCTGCCACACACAAATCCAAAAAGCCCTTCTTATATTCTCCCCAGGGTGTCTTGGACGCATCATCCAAAAACCCGGTCATCATACATACCACGATCAGCAGCAGGTAGATCACCAGCTCTGCACTTAAAGGGGAAAACAGCAGAACAGATGCCACAAATGCCAGGACAAAAATAATTCCGGCGCCTCTGGGTTTCCCCGCAGACAATTTTCCGTCATGGGCAAATTCTCTTCCGGCATCCTTAGGCAGATATGGACTTAATTTTGCCGTTGCCAGTACCGTAGCTCCAAAAGCAAAAAGGATTCCAAAAAAAGCAAGGAGAGAACTGCTTCCCTCCGGTAAGATCATCTGTATCATACTAATCTCCATTCCGCAGACGCTTTTACGCCAAAGACAATTTTACGATTTCCATCGCAATATTTCAGTTTTTACGATACGATAAAAGCTTTCAAAAGTGTCCACTGTATTTTCTCATAATCTTTGACTTTTCGGAACGCATTTTCCGCGCAAGTTGTTCCAAAACAGTCACAGAATATTTTAGCACATATACTTGGGAATCTCAAATGCTTTCCTTATATTTGACGACCATTTACCGACTAATTGACTTATTTCCCACAGTGGACTACTATATTCTTATGATGTCCTTCCTCAAAATAACCATAAAAACGTAATAAATGCCAATCGGCGATTCGTCTCTAAAAACTATATTTAACCTATATTTCAAAAGGAGAACTGCCTTATGATGATACACAAAATCGATCCCCATAAATATTATCCCGAGTTCCGGAATCAGGAACCAAAAACTTCCGATTATCTGCTGTTGTTTGACGGGGAAAAAGTATACCTGCCGGGCAAAACTACTCCCTCCGAAAATAGTTCTGTCGGATTTCTGCCCACCTTCGAAGAAGTCCACGATTTACTTCAGATCCGCCAGCCCATAGACCGTTTTTTCCTGGACTGCGAATATCTCTTTTCCATTGATGACAAGGCTTTCTATCGCAAGACGGCAGAAGACGCCGGTGCTCTGATGATTCCGGAAGATCATCTCTACCCTTCCGGTGTCTTTCGTAATTTCGAACCGGAATATCTGGCATTTGCCGGGATCACCGCTACCCAGATCAACCGTTTCCGTCTGGACCGCAGATACTGCGGACGCTGCGGACATCCAACCATCCCCAGTACCACGGAACGCGCCTGCATCTGTCCGGAATGCGGTCAGATCGAATATCCCAAGATTTCTCCGGCTGTCATTATCGCCATCGTGGATACCGGGAGAGACAAGATTCTGCTCACCCGTTACGCCGGCGGTTCCTACCGTCACTGGGCGCTGGTGGCAGGCTTTGTGGAAGTCGGTGAGACTTTCAAGGGTGCCGCAAGACGTGAAATCATGGAAGAAGTCGGACTAAAGGTCAGTGATCTGGTCTATTACAAATCCCAGCCCTGGTCCTTCAGCGATTCCGCCATGATTGGATTTTTCGCCAAATTGGATGGGGATTCTGCCATCACCCTACAGGAATCTGAGCTTGGTGAGGCAAAATGGTTCTCCCGGGAAGAGGTGCCGGATCTGCCTTCCACGATCAGCGTCGGTCAGGAGATGATCTCATTATTCAAGAATGGCGGGGATCCCTTCTGTCAGAAATAGTTAATATGTCCGGCAATTTAGAATTAGCGCTTGAGGTATTTTCAGGGATTTAATAACTGTTATATCGTTTTACCCTTGTTTATGACCGCTGATAAGGGGAAAAGTTTACCACAACAGCATTGATATATGCACTTATGCCGGATATATAAGGATTGACTGTGTAAAGGCAGAGGAAGGGCTAAAGAAAGCACCAAATGACGCTACAAATCATTTGGTACTTTCTTTATAGATTCCGTCCCTGATACTGTATTGTTACTACATAAACGGTTTTGCGTGGTTCATTGATGCGAAAAATAGCCATGTAGTTATCGATCAGTAACTGTCGGTAGCCTTTTCCGGCATATCTGCCTTCGTTTCGCTCTTGGTGGGATTGAGGAAAGGTATCTAAGCTTAAAATGGCTTTTTTAATTCGGTCAGCTTGTCCTTTGGCATTTTCAGGAGCTAATTTCTCGTTCGCAATATACTCGTAAATGCAGTCTAATTCACGGATTGCTCTAGGGTTGAACTTTACGTTGTATTTATCCAAAATGTTTTTTCTCCAATTCTGCAAAAACTATTTCTGCGTCGACTGCTTCTGCTCCGTTAGCAATTTCCTGCTCAGACTCGAAGATTGCTTGGTCGATGTGATTCATTCTTGCGAATTTATCATATAGTTCACTGCTCATAACAACCAAGTCGCTATATCCGTTTTTGGTAATAAAAATAGGCTCCTGTTCCTTGTGTGCGATATTAGAAATCTCGGTTGTATTGCGTAAATCTTTAATAGGCATAATAAGTGGCATGATATTCGCTCCTTTCTTTGGCACAATTATAGCATAATTATGTTCATACATCAATGAGAATATGCAATATTATGAAAAATAGAAAATTATTGCAATCATCTGAGCTATGTGCTATTATCGTAAATATCAAATTTAAAGAGGATAAAAGTATGAACACGTTTTGTATGAACAGTTTAAGACGTAGAGAAAGAAGACGTAAGCTCTTGTAATCATTGTTTATTTCCGCATGGTTACAAGGGTGTACGTCTTGTTTCTGTGCGGTTGCTGTTTATAAATGTTGTAGATACAGAACCGTAATAGATTTAGCAAAAAGCTAATTCCATTGCGGTTCTTTTTTTATCTATTTACAAATATCAGAATTAATGGAGGTTACTATGAAAAAGAAGATTTGTCAGTATTTATCAAAAGTATTAGTGGAAATGTCGGAAGAGGAATTGATGAAGACAATGGAGATTCCGCCGGAAGAGAAAATGGGAGATTTAGCTTTGCCTTGTTTTTCAATGGCTAAGAAAATGCGTAAAAATCCTATGCAGATTGCAGCTGAGCTGGTAGAAAACTTGAATGAACAGAAAGCTGAATTGGGAATTGAAAAAGTAGAGAGCGTAGGGGCATATTGTAATATTCACTTGAAACGTGCTTTATTTGTCAAAAAATGCTTTGAGTCGTTGCAAAAAGCCAAGTACGGAGTGTCGCAGATTGGTAGCGGAAAAACGGTGTGTATGGACTATTCATCGCCAAATATTGCAAAGAACTTTCATGTGGGACATTTGCGTACAACAGTAATTGGAAACTCTTTATACAAGATTTATCAAAAGTTAGGATATGATGTGGTACGAATCAATCATTTAGGTGACTGGGGAACTCAGTTTGGTAAATTGATTGTTGCATACAAATTGTGGAGCAGTGAAGAACTGGTAAAAGAAAAGGGAATAGAGGAATTACTGCGTATTTATGTGAAGTTTAATGATGAATCAGAAACTAATGAGAACTTAATTGTAGAGGCACGAGAATGGTTTGTAAAAATGGAGCAAAATGATCCTGAAGCATTAGAAATCTGGAATTGGTTCAAAGACATCAGTATGGTTGAATTTGAACGTATTTATGACTTGCTAGGAATATCATTTGATTCTTATTTGGGTGAAAGTTTCTATCGTGACAAGGTGCCGACATTAGTAGAGAAATTGAAAGAAATGGATTTGCTAGTTGAGAGTCAAGGGGCGCAAGTAATTGATTTGGAGAAATATGATATGCCCCCTTGTTTAATTACTAAAAGTGATGGAGGATCCACTTATCACTCCCGTGATATTGCTGCAATTCTTTATCGTAAGGAAACATATGATTTTGAAAAGTGCTTATATGTGACAGGACTAGAACAATCTCTTCATTTCAAACAAATTTTTACAGCCATTGAAGTGATGGGATATGATTGGAGTGATGGATTGATTCATGTTCCATATGGATTGGTTAGTCTTGCAGGAGAAAAACTTTCAACACGTGGCGGTAATATTATTTATGCAGAAGATATTTTGAAAGAGGCAATAGAGCGTGCTTATAATGCGATAATAGAAAAGAATCCCTCGTTGACGGATAAAGAAGAAATTGCAAAAAAAGTTGGCGTGGGAGCAATTATTTTCCATGATTTATTTAATCAGCGAATCAAGAATGTTGATTTCTCGTGGAAGGAAGTTTTGAACTTTGATGGAACTACCGGACCATATGCACAATATACTTATGCACGCGCAAAGAGCGTGTTGCGTAAAGCGGGTAAAATGGTAGAGGTTAGTGAAGTTGATTTTGAGGCTTTAACAGATGATGTGACTTATAATTTGGTAAAAGTATTAGCTGGTTACGAGGATGCAGTTATTAATGCGGCAGAGAAAAATGAACCGTCTGTAGTTGCAAGGTATGTCATCTCGTTAGCAACAGCTTTTAATAAGTTTTATCATGATTGCACTATTTTGCAGGCAGAAGGAAAAGAGAAAAACGCACGTTTGATTTTGACAGATATGGTACAGAAAATCTTGTGTGAGGCATGCGGTTTATTAGGTATGGAGTGTCCGGAAGAGATGTAGTTAATGGTTTGTAAATAAATGAAAACATTGTGGATTTTGGCGATACCCTCGCTGAAATCTTACGAAAGGCAAAAAAGGAACAGCACAAGCAACGCTTTCAGTACGGACAGCTTTATCAGAGGAATTACTACAAGGAAGTCAGAGAAAAGAGCCGAGTATACTACAAACTGTATTCATTGAACGGAATGCAAAAAGTTTCGGAGGACTACACAGAGATTTCACTGGTGTGTGTCAGACAGGACGGAATGTACTTAGGAAGGGAAGCACTGGACTGGATGTGCAGGAGTTCTTGGGACACTCCGCAGTAAGTACCACGATGAATATTTACGCCCGCGCACACAAAAACCTGCCTCTGACGATTCCATCGTCATGAGGCAGGCTGCTTTCTGTATATATTCTCTTTATTTTAATAAGCTGCACTTCTTCGCTACCTTCACTAACAGATATCCCTTCGGGAAGCTGCGAAGCTCCTGCTCCGTGATACCCCGCATCAGTATCAGCATGACAAAATAGACTACGGCAGCGATCACGATTGCCGGAATGACAGAGATCCGCATAGATTTCGTCACCATATACAGTCCTTCGTAGATTGCCCAGGCTGCCGCTCCCATAAACGCGGAAGCGAACGCCGGAATTACGAAAGTTCTGACGATCTCCTGCCGGTAGCCTACTGCTCTTCTTACTGCCCACTGGTTCAGTACACACATCATACCGGAATACAGCGTATTGGCAATGGCAATGCTGTACAGATCCAGGCTTGTGAACATAAGAAGCAACACTGCTGCCACCGTCTGCACCACCAGCGAGATCCCCGCATTGATGATCGGGGTATTGACTTTGCCCAGCCCCTGTAAAATGGAACTGTTTAATGTCGACAATGCATAAAAGATAACCGACAGTGACAATGTCATTAAAAGGGCTGCCGCCAGGTTCAGTTCCTCTGCCGTCTTATTCGTGAACAGCAGACTGATCACCGGCTTCGCCAGCACAAAAAGTCCCACAGCGCAGGGAATCGAGATCACCATGGTAGTCTTCACTGCCAGTCCGATCTTCTCTCGGGCTCCCTTCACATCCCGGGCTGCTATGAGCTGTGCTACGGAAGGAATCATAGCCGATGCCATAGCGGATGCAAAAGCTATGGGAATATTGGACATTGTCAGGGATTGTCCTGAGAAAATACCATATTTTTCATAAATAGATACCGTATCCAGATTCCGAAGGGACGGATACCATTTGGTATAAATACTGTTGTTGACCGTACTGCTTAAGTTATATACAGCCGTACTCAAAATAAACGGGGTCACCACCAGTGTGATCGTCTTGAATATCTGTCCGTAGGAATCCACATGTTCATGCCTGTCACGCTGCACTCTGCGCAGGATCATTCCACGATTCAGAGCATAGACTCCCACCATAAAAAGCAGCGCCACTAATACGCCGACACCGGTACCCAGTGCACTTCCCACGGCACCGTAAGTTGCTCTCATCACCTGCCCTGCCTGATCCGCCGGGACCTCCATCGTTCCCATAAACATTTGGATCAGAAGATATGCCGCGCCTACGCTGACTACCGCATTGGCAATCTGTTCCAGAATCTGCGATACGGAGGTCTGTGCCATGCTCTTATGTGCCTGAAAATACCCTCGTAAAACTCCCAGGATACCATAGACGAAGATCGTCGGTGCAAACGTGCGCAGTACTGTGACCGCTGCTCCGGACACGAATAATCCCGCTCCGAAAAACAGAAAAAGGCTGGCTATACCGCCAACCACCAGTACATAAATCATGGCTCCGTGGAACAATCTGTGGGCGTTGCGGTATTCCTTCTCTCCCAGCTTCTGTGCGATAGCTTTGGAAATTGCCGAGGGAATACTATAAGAGGAAATCAACAGAATGATCGTATAATAATTATACGCTGACTGGTAATAACCAAGTCCCAGATTTCCGATGACACTCTGTAAAGGGCCCCTGTAAAGGAGCCCTATGATTCTGCTGATGATTCCGGCTGCCGCCAGAATTCCCGCCTGCATGATAAAATTGTTCTTGGAACTGTTCTTATCTGCCATATGTTATCTTACCTTATTTCAGTTCTTTATCCGATCAGCCAGTCATACATCTCCTGATATTTTCCGGCAGATACCTTCCAGGAGTAGTCAGTGGCCATGGCACGATCCACGATCTTATTCCACTCTCTCTTCCTGTCATAGTAAATATGCTCCGCATAGCGGATTGTATTCAGCATCTCGTGTGCATTGTAATTCGTAAAGCTGAAGCCGGTACCGGTGCTCTCATACTCATTATAGGGCTGTACAGTATCCTTCAGTCCGCCGGTCTCTCTGACGATGGGTACGGTACCGTAACGCAGCGCGATCAACTGACTCAGACCGCAGGGTTCGAACAGGGACGGCATCAGATAAGCATCACACGCTGCATAGATTTTATGGGACAGTGCATCCGAATAATAAATGTTGGCAGCCACCTTGTCTCCATACTTCCAGTCGAAATGACGGAACATATTCTCGTAACGTTCCTCACCGGTGCCCAGTACCACGAACTGGATATCATCCTGACACAGTTCATCCATGACATAAGCGATCAGATCCAGACCCTTCTGGTCTGTCAGTCGGGATACCAGACCGATCATCATCTTCTTATCATCTACGCGAAGTCCCAATTCTTCCTGCAGGGCACGCTTATTCTTCAGCTTTTCCTTGCGGAAATTCACTGCATTATAGGTTTTTACAATATTTTTGTCCGTCTCCGGATTGAACTCTCCATAGTCGATACCGTTGACAATGCCACGCAGGTCATGGCTTCTTGCACGCAGCAATCCGTCCAGGCCCTCGCCGTAGAACGGCGTCTTGATCTCCTCCGCATAAGTATCACTTACGGTAGTCACCGCATCCGCAAATACGATACCGCCCTTCAGCAGGTTCGCATCCTTATAAGCCTCTAACTTGTCAGAGGTAAAATAATACTCCGGCAGTCCGGTAATGCTCTGTACCGTCTTCACATCCCATTTTCCCTGGAACTTCAGATTATGTATGGTGATTACAGACTTCATATTGCGGTAGAAATCTCCGCCATGGAAACGCTCCTTCAGGTATACCGGTATCAGACCTGTCTGCCAGTCATGGCAATGGATCAGATCCGGCTGGAAATTCAAAAGCGGTAATGCCGACAGCACTGCCTTGCAAAAATATGCATACTTTTCGATCTCATATCTGGGATCATCCCCATAAGGCTTGAAACCACCGAAATAGCTCTCATTATCAATGAAATAATAATGCACCCCGGCTTCCTCTGCCTCCAGAACACCTACGTATACATTCTGCCAGTTGAAATCCATGTAGAAATGTGTCACATACCTGAGTTTATCCTTCATCTCCTGTTTCATACAGGTATACTTCGGGATAAACACTCTTACATCAAAATACTCCTTGTCAATATACTTCGGCAAAGATCCTACGACATCCGCAAGTCCTCCGGTCTTGATAAAAGGTACGCCTTCCGATGCGGCAAAAAGAATTTTTTTCATGTAAACCCTCCACATATACTACGGCTTGTATTTCAAAACATAGATTGATTATACCATGTTTACGATTCATAGAAAAGAGGGCAGCGATAATTTACAAATCTTTTAGAGTCTGCGGTTTTGCCTCAGTTTCTGTAAGAAAGTCGGATCCTGTCAGCGATCAGCGCGATAAATTCCGAATTGGTAGGTTTGCCTTTGCCCGTGTCGATCGTGTAACCGAACATGGCATCCAGAGTCTCCATGCGCCCTCTGCTCCAGGCAACCTCAATGGCATGGCGGATAGCGCGCTCTACGCGGCTGGGTGTGGTCTGAAAACGTTTGGCGATGGTCGGATACAGGATCTTCGTGATGGAACTGATCATTGCCGGATCCTCCACCGACATCATGATAGCTTCCCGCAGATACTGATACCCTTTGATATGTGCCGGGACTCCGATCTCATGGATCATATCCGTGACATCCTTTTCCAGGTCATGGATGACTTCCTGGGTCTGTTCCTTTTTTTCTGTCGCTTTTACTGTGCTGTCTTTGGCGTTTTTCGTAGAAGGAACCGTGATCATAATTTGGAATTCCTTGTTGGCATTCATCAGATCCCCCAGGATTTTGTATACTTTTTCATTATCCTTTGTAGTTGTAATGTTTAATTTTTCCATTAAACTACCTCCATGACTACAAAACTACTTTTTTCACGTACCGTTCTATTATAAATAGATATGCGTCATGGCTTCAAGCAGAACCCATCGCAAGATTTTTCCAAATTTCGCAGGCTATGCAACAACAATAAATAAGGGCAGGAATTTTGATACTCCCTACCCTATAATGGTCTCATACTTTATCAAATTCGTCTACAATTTGATTATTCATAATACTCTTCCCCCTATTACATCCACTTGCCATTAGCGGCATACCATTTTTCAGTAAATTCTTTGCCCTCAACCGCTGCTATATACGGTTTTGTCAGAAATACTTTTATTGTTTTCAACACAGTACTGTAATCATCCGTTTTCGTGTCGATTTTACGGACAAACGCTTTCCATTTTTTCTGCATTGCCATATCTTCATCGAAACTCATAACTTGTTCAAATTGTTCTACCGTAAAATTGTGCTCACGGTTCTGAAAGGTTCTGCTGAGCGCTTCGGTCAGTACATTACCGTCAAAATCGAACTTATTAGCAAGATAATAAATATCGTAATAATCTTTCATACGACTGGAAAATTCCATCAGGCTAAGGATTGCATCAATTTTCTCAGCAACAGTCGTTTCAATGGAATACGTATTAACTGTGGGTGCAGCAAAATCACCAAGCTGAGTGGGTATTTTTCGCCTTTCCTGCTTCGGCACAATGACATCACCAACACCGAAATCAATGCCAAAGGGGGTTCGAGTATTTTTTATATGGGCAACCATTGATGCTCCGATGCCTGCATACTTCTTCTGGACGGCGATAGGCGCAACATCCTTTATCTCAAAAGTCACAAAATCATTGCCGGTGTGAACAACGATAATTTCTTCGAGAATACTCTTTAACTGTTCCGGTGTATTGGGGATTTTCCGAAGCAAAAAATCTACATCAACTGTCACTCGGCTATCAAAGTCAGTAATAGAATATAGGAACAAACCGCCTTTCAACACAAAGTTCTCAGCATACTTGGAATTTTCCAAACGGCGCAAAAATTCCTCTTGGCAAAAGAGTTGCAAGCATAGCTGATAGCTTCTACCGCTTTCAGTCGCTTTATTTTTGAGCCGTGCCAACACAGATGCAGCTATATCAGCCATTTAGCAGTACCTCCATTACATTCATAACCTTAGTGTATAGTTTCATTTCTTTTGCGTACTTAGACAAATTTGCAAGGTTCTTTTTTTCATCCACAGCATATACATTGACCGCCTTATTAAAAATCTCGTTGTCAAGTTTTGTACGGTACTTAAAACAATCGCATATTGTTCGTTCACGATCATACACGGGCAGTATTACGCCGTTAAAATTGCTTACGGACTTACCTATATCTAAAAATTCCTTTTGAATATAGTAAGCCTTCATAGGAAATTCTTCAATGCTCTTTACAACACGGGTTGCCGTCCTTGGTACAGCAATCGACCATTCACGAGGAGAAAAATCACTGTATCCATAATGAAACAAAGCGGACTCCACACAAATAATTCCCTGTGGAAGGAACTCTCGTATGAGCTGTTCTTCTGTAATACTTTTACTTTGTGGGAGTTGATAAAATCCTCTGCGAATTCTTTCAATAATTCCTTCTTTACAAAACGACGCTACTTCGTATTTGTTTATCCCGTTAGCGGCAAAATCTGAAGTTTTTGCTATGCCGCCATTATTTTCAATTACTTTTTTTAAAATTTCTTTTTTACTCAAGCAGGCACCAACTTTCCTCACACAAGTTATAAATAATGTATGCACTTATTATACCATATGGTTTCGTAAATCGAAACTACTATACGCGTATATTATTCAAAATTTGTACGTCGAAAGTTATTTCGGGAAAACTCAGGAAAAAAAGGCGCCCGGAATAACCCGGACGCCAATAAGAGGGAAAATGTATAAGTAGAAAAACTACGAGTAAAGCAAATTAAATTAATGATGCTCTGCCAGAGTGTGAAGGGCTTCCTTGATGGCTGTCTTCACGGTCTCATCCTGTTCTGCATTCAGTCTGTGCAGTAGATAGGTCTTGGCATATTCGGTGCCGATGCTGCCTAATGCTTTTGCTGCTTCGATACGGATCTTCGTATCCGGATTGTCAATCATGTGGGCAATGCTGTTAACACTGTCTTCATCCTTGATCCGGCTCAGAGCTTCCAGTGCGGCTACCACCACGGTGTCATCGGAAGAACTCAGATATTTGATAATCTTGTCGGATTTTCCTTTCTCCTGTAATTTCTGGATCTTACTTAAATCATGTTGTTCCATAAACACACGCCTCTTTCTTTCTGCCAGCGCGGGGGCGGTAAAATCGTCTCCGGGGCATCACTATATATCGCCTGTGGTGATTGGCTTCTCTTGATAATGTTATGATAACACCTTATTTGTCAGAAAACAATTATAACAAAATGAAGGATTTCTAAAAATTCTATAACCTGCTAATCTTTTGCTCAAATAAATCACATCTGTATTCTAATGCCCGGTAGTCCAATGCCGATTTCACATCACTTGCCAATAAGCTTGTAATGCAGTAATTACATAATGATTATTGGGAAATAAATTCTAGTGAGTCAACAAACGAATTGATTTCTTCTTCAGAAAGCAGGGAAGATATATTAATCTCGCAGAAAGCATATTCTACAATAACTGTATATCTTTTTATTGTCTCTCTGATTCCATCACAATTATATGAAAAAGTTAATATATTGGCCTCATATCCATCTATATTTGTTTTGGATAATTCTATAATTTCTACTTCATCGTAGGTTTCTGATAATAGTTCCTTGTAATCTTCTTCTGTCATTTCAAGATTTACACGCCATGCCTCTCCTCTATCGATCCAAAGTACTTTCTTTCCTTCCGAGTTCCAAAAACTTATTTCGTTTCCATCCTCATGCTGCAATTCCATTAATTCCCATGTATTTGAATATTCAAAACTTATGTTATTATTTTCATATTTTAGCTGAATATGTTCCTCTGAGTTTAATTCTTCGCTACTGGAATCTGATTCTTTTATTTCCTCCACTACCTCAGGTTCAGTTTCCTCAAAATAAGAATTTGGTATTTCTTCAGGCTGCTTTTGACACCCCAATAAGGTTAAAGTCAACGTTCCAATCAAAATAACAGTAAAAATTTTTCTCATACATAATCTCCTTTATTTTCTCTTCTTAATATTTTAGTACTATAAAAGAAAACTTCGCTATTTCTGCCAAATTGCTGGTACTTTATGCTGAAAAAATATATTCCCAACCAATCCTTTTTACATAACTCATTGCCACTCATATTTTTAGTCTATTATCTTTTGGCCATTTTTTCAATATTTTCTTCAGTAAATGGTAAATATGAAATCTCCAACTCTTCGACATTACCTTCATTTGCATTCAGCCATTCCATATAGTCCGTCTCATCCATGGGTTTCGTTCCCCATCCGTCTGTTCCTACATAATATACCGTTCCTGTTTCAGAAGTGTCTGCTTCATCCGGATATTGGTCTGACTTTCCGTTCGATTCCAAAGTCCACTTATCTTCTGAATGCACATATCCTACCAATTCATAAGTATCACTCTCCGGAATATACCGGTAAAACAAATATGGCCACATGTCTCCATAAGTTTGATTGTGTGAAGACAGTGCTTTTAGATTTCCATTACGCAAAAAAGCAAAATACGGGAATTCTTCTAATTGGATATATGTTTCTCCTGTATTACTATCATAGCCCATAATATAACCTTTCTCATCTGCCATTACCCCAGGGTCATATAGTACTACCAGTTCTTCCTTTCCGTCAGAATCCACATCGTCGATTGCAAAACTCGAATATTCTCCTACCGAAGTTTCCACCTTACTTCCATCCGGCAGAATATTGTTATACAAAAGATTGCGCAAAGTTGCTGCATATATCTGCCTTGCATCCGCATCATATTCTACCGCGACCTCACTACCATCTTTTACCACCTCATCATGTTCTACTGCCCCACTGCTGGTTGTTAGATCTAATTGAGGTTTTACAACCGGAGTAAGTGCAGCAAAATCAATGCTGTCCGCCAATATTTCCATCTATATTTTGATAAATTCTTCCATCCGGATCATACTGACTCACAAACTCCCGCCATTCTGCCAAGGCCTGCCATTCTTCACTTCCCTGATACCCTGATAAACCAATGGTACTACTTTCCTCTTCTATGGAAGAAGACCGGTTTATAAAAGGCAGCAACAAATCACGAAGTCCAAACCAATTAGCAGCATAAGCTACTATGGATAAAGATAACATCAATACAAGAACATGCAAGGTTCACTATTACACCCCAGGTACACTAATAGGATATCTTCTGATACGCTTTGTCAAGGGTGTTTAAGAAATTTTTTCGCTTTGTTCAAACTCTTTTGCACAATCATTCAAAATAAGCCGTTTAATCTTATCGGTCATCGTTTCCTTGCTCGTTTCGCTGAAATGTAGCTTGACACGATAGGTTGTCTTTCCAATCCTCTTTACCATAACGGGCTGCTGTGTACCTTGTGCGGTCAGAGGGGAAGCGGTAGGGGTGGCGGTTTCGTTGCTCATAGGCTCTCCTTTCAAAGATAAAGCCCCATGCGGTCAACACATGGGGCGGTGGTCGGTATAGTGAAAGTGCGAAAGTGCAAAGCGCAAAGGCTCTGCGTTTTGCACTTTCAGTTTGCGGGTTGGGGCGGCTACGGCTTCTTTAGGAAGTTGTACCATTGCCCGCCGATACGCTTTGCGCCTAAAACCGCGCTCATGTTGCGCTTGGCGTTCTGTACTGTCCTCTCGAATATTCCGGCTTCGGCTGCGGCCTTTACAATGTTCTCGCTGGCAAGCTCTTTCCCGTCTGCAAGTAGGTCAAGTATCAGCTTTTCAGCCTGTTCGGTTTTGGCGGCGTTGTTGCCGCCCGCGCCGGACAGCAGCTCGTCGGCGGTTATGTCATATTCGCCTATCCATGAAAAGCCTGTTTCCGGGTCAAGACAAAAGGCGACAGGCTTCCCCTCCGGCGCAAGGGAAGATTTGTCATGGACGATGACGCGCACATTCGGCTCTCGCTTCACGCGCCCGATTAAAAGCACGCTCCGTGCGGCGGCTCGGAAGTCGATAGAACCTAATCCCCGGTACGCGCTCTGCCCTCCGGCTGCTTTGTTCAAATGCCCAATAAGGATAACGGCGCACCCGGTACGCTCCGCGACTTCGGCAAGGCGGCGGAAGATAGGACGCACTTCGTTAGCCTTGTTCATGTCGGCTTTGTCGCCCATATACGCCTGTATTGGGTCAAGGATAATCAGCCGCGCCCCGTTCTGTGTGATAGCTTTCTCTATGCGCTCATCGGACAGGGTAAGTTCCCGCTTGGATTCATCAATCACAAGAACGCGGTCAAGGTCTGCTTCGGCTTCCATAAGGTGGGGCTTGACGGTATCTCCCAAACCGTCCTCGGCGGTCTGGTAAATGACTTGGAATGGCGGCAGGGGCTTCATTCCCGGCAGCGTTCCCCCGGTGGTGCAGGCGGCGGCAAGGCGTAGGGCAAAGGTGGTCTTTCCCTCGCCAGGGTTGCCTTGTACAATCGTCACTTTCCCAAAGGGGATATACGGCTCCCAGAGCCATTCGACGGTCTGTGTATCAACCTCGCTCATGCGGATAATCTCAACTGTTTCTTCCTGCGGCGGCTCTTTCAATCCATAGACCGCTTCGCGGAGATACTTCCCGTCTGTGATTTCTCTCCGGCGCGTCTGTACCTCGTTCCAGTCCTTGAAAAGAGGGATAAGGCGGTGGACGGTCTAGTCCTCCGGCATAAGCCCCACAAGGCGGCTGCAAGCGTCGTTTCCGGCTTGGTCGCTGTCAAGGCAGAGATAGACGGTCTGAATGTCTGGACGGTCAGAGAGGAAACGTAAGAGGGCTTTCTCGCCTACACCGCCTAACGATAAATAGCTCTGCTTCGGCCAGCCCTTTTTGAACAGGCAGAGGAAAGATAACAGGTCAATCGGGGCTTCAAAGACAAA
>ERZ1027262.255-NODE-255-length-22109-cov-8.172576_pt1 | contig 22109 bp, 21 predicted proteins | sample MGYA00519472_ERZ1027262 | MGnify/ENA primary metagenome ERZ1027262 (study PRJEB26926, sample SAMN06164796) | human gut metagenome | biome: ENVO:00009003; feature: ENVO:2100002; material: ENVO:00002003 | host: Homo sapiens | place: USA | collected 2012 ... | reverse complement strand
AGATACTGATCGGTCTCGTGGGCTCGGAGATGTGTATAAGAGACAGATGTTTTCTATACTCTTCAAATAAGTCTTCGCTTTGCTTCATTTTTTTCATCTCTTTTTCATTATGTAAAATCATTTTTCGTCAATTTTCGACTAATTTCTTTTTATTATTGTCATATAATACGTCTACTATCACAACCATCTATTATTCCTTTCTCTTGGCACTATAATTCTATATACCGAATTTGTATGCCTATTATTTATATTTATCATGTAGTGACATCCATCCCCCCTTTTTTTCCTGAACCTCCTGCTCTGACAACTCTAAGGACACAATACTCTTAATTTCTCTTTCTTCTGCACCTTTTTGTATTAATTCCCTCATTACACTTCTCCTTGAATCACTTAACACTCCTGAACTATATATATCCAACAAAGATAGTTTGTCATAATTTTGCAATATATACTCCCTCTTTTGATTCTCTCTTCCTGTTGCATCCATTTCCATTACAGAGCATGATATAACCTTTATTAATGGATACAATAACTTCTGTTCTTCCTGTGATAAAGACGATATGCTGACACCCTGTACCAAGCCAAGCCTTTTTTTGTCCACAAGTTCTAATAAATCATCATTTAATCTTGCTAACCAAATATAACGCTGAACTGCCTTATAATTATCTCCACTCACTTCACTTATCTGTTGCAGACTGTTTCCCGGCAATCCCTGATTTTTCATAGCATCGTACTTCATCTTATATGCTTTCGCCTTTTCACTAGGTAGTATTTCTTCCCTTTGAATATTCGCATCTACCATAATAATAATCGCTTCATCATCTGATAAATCCCTAACTATTGCAGGAATAACTTTCAATTCTGCTTTCATAGCAGCATGCGCCCTTCTATGACCAGAAACAATCTCATAACCACCCTCTTTTCTCTTACGGACAATGATTGGTGATAAAACACCCTTTTTCTTTATGCTTTCCACCAGCCTTGTCATTGCCTCATCTTCAATCACCTTAAATGGATGCTTGCAAAATGCATATAGTTCTCCAAGTGGAATATCAATTATTTCATCATCTGATGCATTTGCACCGAACAAATCGTTAAAACTATTCAGCTTAATCCCTTTTGCTACACTTGTTTTACTCATTAGAAAGCACCTCCTCTGTTAAAGAGTCATATGCTTTTGCTACTGGATTATCTGGAGCATACTTAAAAATGCTAACTCCAACAGCAGAAGTTTCCGCAGCTCTTACTGAGAAAGGAATCATTGTATTAAATATTCGTAATGAGTTTCCATAGTTCTCCTTAACAATCTCAATAATTTCTCTAGCATATACTGTCCGTGAATCAATCATTGAAATCAATATTCCCTCAAATGAGATTTTGGGATTAATATGCTTTTTCACTTTACCAATAGAGGTAATCAACTGCTCTAATCCTCTTACTGGCAAATATGCCGCCTGCACAGGAATCAAAACACTGTCTGCTGCTGCAAAGGCATTTATAGTCAACATTCCGAGACTTGGCATACAGTCAATCAGTATATAATCGTAGTATTCTCTCATCTGTTCAACATACTGTTTTAGAATCACTTCTCGGCTCATGACGTTTATGATAGATACTTCAATTCCCGATAATTCAATATTGCAAGGAAGTAAATCTAATCCTTCATCATGTTTTAGAATTCCTTCTCTCTTGCCAATCGCTTCATCATTAATTATCTTTTCCATAATAGTTGATAATGTTACTGGAATCTGATCTGTCATATGGTATCCTAAACTCTCTGTTAATGATGCTTGCGCATCTGCATCAATAAGTAATACTTTTTTTCCTGCTCTAACGAGTCCTTCCCCGAGATTTAATGTTGTGGTAGTCTTGCTCACTCCACCCTTCTGATTTGCAATTGCTATTACTCTGCACATAATTCTGACCCTCCGTATTCTTTTTAATCTCATCAATAACAATTTGTTTTCCATTGTGGTTATGATATGTATATTTTCCATTTACAGGATATGAAAATATATCTTCTTCAATATGGTATCCCTCTTCTGAATCATCATATATTTCATGTTGAATACTAATCCATGCGCCATATCTCTGACAGCATATATGAAATCTATTACATTTCAACCATTCCACGCCCTCAAAAAATGTATATACAAATTCCTTGCAAGGTGGAAGTTCTACGTCTGATAATTCATTTGCAAAATGAAACATTGCTCTTTTTTTCAAATACCTAACCATATTTTCCACCTGCCTTTTTAATGAGTCATGCGCCTATTCTCTACCCTTTGCTTGTCTTTGCGATAAAGATTGACATACACCCTATGATACTTATCAGATGTTTTAAATTTTTTGAACTCTGAAACATTATCAATTTCATAACGTGAATCTCTGTTCAACCCTTTTAGGAACCATCGAAGATCCTTTTTGGTTCCCTGCAATCTAATTTTAATCATTTTCATCATCTCCTTTCTAAATTTGAGTACGAAAAAAGGGCTAAACAATATTCCCTTTCGGGATTACTGTTTAGCCCTTTATGTGGACTACTTAAACAGATAATCTAAGTGTAAAACACTTTATATCGTCTAAATATAAATTTCAAACACTATATCTTGATATTTATTCGTCTTATGATACTTAGGACTATTATGGAGAAACTCCCTAATATCGTCCTTTGTAGCAGTCAACGTCATCAACAATATAGAATCTTCAATTATTTCCTTCCGTCGGCGATAGCTGCCTGAGCTGCTGCCAAACGTGCAATTGGCACACGGAATGGTGAGCATGACACATAGTCAAGACCAATCTTGTGGCAGAATTCAACTGATGAAGGATCTCCACCGTGCTCACCACAGATACCGCAGTGAAGTGATGGACGAACTTTCTTTCCTTTTTCAACAGCCATTTCCATAAGCTGACCAACACCTGTCTGGTCAAGTTTTGCAAATGGATCGCTCTCGAAGATCTTAGCATCATAGTAAGCATCAAGGAACTTACCTGCATCATCACGAGAGAAACCAAATGTCATCTGTGTTAAATCGTTTGTACCGAAGCAGAAGAATTCAGCTTCTTTAGCGATTTCGTCAGCTGTAAGAGCTGCTCTAGGAATCTCAATCATTGTACCAACTTCGTACTTCATCTCAATGCCTGCTGCTGCGATTTCAGCATCAGCTGTCTCTACTACAACTTTCTTGACATACTTAAGCTCTTTTACTTCTCCAACAAGTGGAATCATGATTTCTGGCTCAACTGTCCAGTCAGGATGCTTCTTCTTTACATTGATTGCTGCACGGATAACTGCTGCTGTCTGCATCTTAGCAATTTCAGGATATGTTACTGCAAGACGGCATCCACGATGTCCCATCATAGGGTTGAACTCGTGAAGTGAATCAATGATAGCCTTGATTTCATCAACGCTCTTGTTCTTAGCCTTAGCTAACTTCTCGATATCCGCTTCCTCTGTAGGAACGAACTCATGAAGTGGTGGGTCTAAGAAACGGATTGTAACAGGATTTCCTTCAAGTGCCTCATAAAGAGCCTCGAAGTCTCCCTGCTGGTAAGGAAGAATCTTAGCAAGTGCTTCTTCTCTCTCTTCTACTGTATCAGAGCAGATCATCTCACGGAATGCAGCAATTCTGTCTTCCTCGAAGAACATATGCTCTGTACGGCAAAGTCCGATACCTTCAGCACCAAGCTCACGAGCTTTCTTAGCATCTGCAGGTGTATCAGCATTTGTACGAACTTTAAGCGTTCTATACTTATCAGCCCAAGCCATAACACGACCGAACTCACCGGCGATTGTTGCATCTACAGTTGGGATAAGACCATCATAGATGTTACCTGTTGTACCATCGATAGAAATCTCAGAACCCTCTGTGTATGTCTTTCCTGCTAATTCAAATTTCTTGTTCTCTTCGTCCATAACGATATCGCCACATCCTGATACACAGCATGTACCCATACCACGAGCAACTACGGCTGCGTGAGATGTCATACCACCACGAACTGTGAGGATACCCTGTGCACTCTTCATACCTGTGATATCTTCTGGAGATGTCTCAAGACGAACAAGTACAACCTTCTCTCCACGCTCAGCCCATTCTACAGCGTCTTCTGCTGTAAATACAACTTTACCGCAAGCAGCTCCTGGAGAAGCACCAAGTCCTTTTCCGATTGGAGTAGCTTTCTTTAACTCAGCAGCATCAAACTGTGGGTGAAGAAGTGTGTCAAGGTTACGAGGATCGATCATAGCTACTGCTTCTTCTTCTGTCTTATGTCCTTCATCAACAAGGTCACAAGCAATCTTTAATGCAGCAGGAGCTGTTCTCTTACCGTTACGGCACTGAAGCATGTAAAGTTTCTTGTTTTCTACTGTGAACTCCATATCCTGCATGTCATGGTAGTGATTTTCAAGAGTATCACAAACCTTAACGAACTCAGCATATGCCTCTGGGAATTCCTGCTCCATCTGAGCGATTGGCATTGGTGTACGAACACCGGCAACTACGTCCTCGCCCTGTGCGTTAATAAGGAACTCACCCATAAGTTTGTTCTCACCTGTTGCAGGGTCACGAGTAAATGCAACACCTGTACCAGATTCATTGTTTAAGTTACCGAATACCATAGGCATTACGTTAACAGCTGTTCCCCATGAGTAAGGGATGTCGTTGTCACGACGATATACGTTTGCACGAGGGTTGTCCCATGAACGGAATACAGCCTCTACAGCAAGTTTCATCTGCTCTACAGGGTCAGATGGGAAATCTGTTCCTAACTGATTCTTGTACTCAGCCTTGAACTGCTCTGCAAGAGTCTTAAGATCCTGTGCTGTAAGATCTACGTCATACTGAACACCTTTCTCTTCTTTCATCTTGTCGATGAGCTGCTCGAAATATTTCTTACCAACTTCCATAACTACGTCTGAGAACATCTGGATGAAACGTCTGTATGAGTCATATACGAAACGCTCGAATGTTGGATCTGGGTTTCCTTTGATCATTGTCTCTACAACATCGTCATTCAAACCGAGGTTAAGGATAGTATCCATCATACCAGGCATTGAAGCACGAGCACCTGAACGAACTGAAACTAATAATGGGTTCTTAGAATCTCCGAATTTCTTTCCGTTGATTTCTTCCATCTTCTTAACGCCATCCATGATCTGAGCCATGATTTCATCGTTAATCTGACGACCATCTTCATAGTACTGTGTACAAGCTTCTGTAGTTACTGTAAATCCCTGTGGTACAGGAAGACCAATCTTAGTCATCTCTGCAAGGTTAGCACCCTTACCACCAAGTAAGTTACGCATGGTCATGTCGCCTTCGTCGAACATATATACCCATTTGTTTGCCATTGTAAAGTTACCTCCTAAATATGAATAAATAATTGACTGCGATAAAATCGCATTGCAACCGCCGTCATTCCGAATGAAATTCCGGCATCACACTGACCTCATGTCAGATATTCTGTATCGTATCTCCTGTAAAACATAAACTTGTACATATCATATATTCTGAACTGTACTAATATCAAACAATAATAATACGACATTCTCCGCTCCGCATGAAGCCGCTACCCATAGTATAACATATAAAACCAAAATGTAAAAATCTTTTTTTTAAAAAACACAAAAACATTTTATTTCTGCCAGTATAATATAGCAATGACTTTCGGTTAAATAATATAGATAAATTTCCAACCTGCTGCAATTCCAATAGCACACATCAACTGTTTTTTACACAAATTTAAAAGCGCAAATTCTTATATATCCTTTTAATCTTAATTTTAATTCAAATTTTTTATGCGGAATTTTATCCGTATCTACAGTAATGTTGTACTTTTTAAAATCAGTCTTTCTTCCAAACGCTGCCCACGGCATCTTTTTGTCCGTTCTAAATGCCGCCTGACCTATTTCACTGTGCATGTCTTTTATTTTTGTCTGACCTTTTACAAACTTTCCAATCACATTGTCATCTGCCAACACTTCAACCACACCACCGTCATCTATTGAAGCAAGAATTTCAAGTGTAATCTCTTTCATATCCGTACCGTCATTTCTTAAGAATACAGCTTCTTTCAAAAGTACATCTCTATAAGAAACGTCACATTCAGTTTCATTATCCTGCGTGCAGACCGCATCAAAACCATTTATGCCCTCATGCAGATAAACATTTTTATAGCTATCGTAATGGTCTGCTTTTATTGTCTGCCATGCTTCCCTTGCACCTCTTGATATACCTTTTATGTTCACTGTCCGACTCAGATAAATGTCCCTGCTTGATGAACCGGCTTGAATAATATAGTCCCCATCTTCAAGAATGCATCTTTCTTCAACAACATCATAATATTTCAAATCTTTTATTTTTATCTGTAATACAATATCTCTTTTTTCTCCCGGTCTAAGGTTTTTCACTCTTTCAAATGCTTCAAGCTTCTTTATGGCACGCACAACCTTTGACTCTTTCTTTGTCACATAAACCTGAACAACCTCATCCGTCACATATTCACCTGTATTTTCAATACTCACGCATACCTCGATTTTCGTATAGTCCTTAATTGCTGCTCTCATATCAAGATATTTAATCTCAGAATATGTTTTCCCATATCCAAACGGATAAAGCACCTCTCCGTCATAGTAAGCATAAGTCCTCGGATGTGCAATTATATCATAATCTTCTTTTGGCGGAAGTTTATCAATATCCTTATACCACGTTGTACTAAGTCTTCCTGCAGGACTGACTTTTCCAAAAAGAGTATCTGCAATAGCTGTTCCAAGTTCCATACATCCTGATGCCGATAATATCATTGCTTTTACATGCTCTTTTGCCCATGATATGTCAAACGCTACATTTGAAACCAAAACAACAATTACATTTTCATTCGCTTCATATACCGCTTCAAGAAGTTTCTGCTGATATATCGGAAAATCTATGTCATCCCGGTCAACATCCTCTTTACATGTAACCATAGGGTCTCCGCCAATAAAAAGAATAGGATATTTGACTTTCTTTGCAAGTTCTGCTGCCGCCTCAATTCCATCTGCAACAATTTCAAATTGCAAATTGCTTACCTTTGCCGTTTCAGAAATATCCCTGCCCTCATTACCAAAACTGCAGTCTTTACTTCTATCTTCCGTTTTTTCAGCACCTGATTTTTCAAAAGCACTCTCGACTTTTAAGATACCATTTTTATCTATATAAAAACTTTCATCATTCCAGCTTGTCACCTTGCCCGAAAACGATTTATCAAAAATTATTTCTTTATTTTCACTGTCTTTTATTTTAAATGCTTCTTTTACAAACCATCCAAAAGCCCTGTCTTTACAGGCACAAATATCTCCGCTTTCGCCACCTTCAATATCGTCCCTTACAGACAAAAGTTTCCCATTGGTACTGCTTCTTATCGTAAATTGTTTCTTATCCCACTGCTCAATCCGGAATATCTCGGCATTCATGCTGTCAGTGACAATAAGTCTTTCACTCTCATCAAGTCCGAGATATTTTCCGTCTGCCTTTATCTTAAATTCACATAGACCTTTTTCAAAAGGCACATCTGCATATTTTTCAATTCCTTCCAGTCCCGTCACACAATAAGGCGGCAGTCCCGAATACCAGTCAAGCTGCCAGACATCCGCCAAAGGTCCAAGTACACATATGTCATCTTTTGCTTTTGATAAATCAAGTGGAAGAATGCCTTTATTTTCAAGTAGTACAATAGAATTCTGCCCCATTTCAAGTGCTGTTTTCTGATTTTCTTTCGTACCTACATCATTTATTGTTATATGCGAATAAGGATTGTCCCCATATGCATCAAACAATCCAAGTCTTATCATTGTTCCAAAGCGGTTTCTTATTGCCTCATCAATATCTTTAATATCGATAAGCCCAAGTTCATATGCCTCTCTAACTGCCGCTTCGACTTTAGCCGTATTATCAGAAAAACTGTCTATTCCCGCTTTTAGTCCTGCCGCTACCGTCTGCGCATCCGTACCAAAATATTCATGCTGATTTACGGTCTGGAACACATCTCCGCCGTCTGTTACAACATGGTGCAAACCCCATTTATTTTTCGCATAATTTTTTATGTCAGGCATCAGCATACACGGAACTCCGTTTATCTCATTGTATGCTGTCATAATTGCTTCAGCTCCATGTTCCATAATAATTCGTCTAAACGGTTCATGATAATACTCACGCTTATTTCTAGGGTCAACACCGGAAGACACAAATGTGCGGTCCTCTTCCACATTATTTGCATAAAAATGTTTTAATGTTGCCGCACACATAAGATAGAAATCATCATCACCCTGCATGCCCTCAACATACGCTCCCGCAAGTTCACCCGTGAGATATGGATCCTCTCCGTATGCCTCCTCGTTTCTTCCCCATCTGGGATCTCTTTCCATATCCACCGTAGGTGCCCAGACAGAAAGACAGCCGCTTCTGCCCGCTGCAAACAGACCTCTTGTTTCCGTTCCCGTAACTTTTCCTGCCTTTTTAATAAGTTCTCTGTCCCACGACCTGCTCATTCCTATAGGGTTTGGAAAAATTGTTGTATAATCAGGCTCGCTCAAATCCCAGCTCTGGTCGTGTCTTGCCTGAACTCCGTGTGCTCCTTCCCCTCCTATATTAAATGCCTTTATTCCCAATCTTTCTATATCCGGATTTGCATTGCTCATACAGCTTATTTTTTCATCGAGTGTAAGATTTTCAATTAAAAAATCAAGTCTTTTCTCAATATCAAGTTCAGAATCCCATAACGGATTTATTGTTCTTTTATCTGTCATAATTTCCTCATTTCTATAACTGTTTAATATGATGCAAGGGTCAAAATATCTTTTTGCCCCAACATCTTAATATACAAATATATACCATAATTTCCTATAAATTTTTACCCAAAATTTCGCCCAAAAATACACTATTTATTTTTGACATTTAAAGCATAAAAGAAAAATTCTCTTTAAGACAAACTATTATAAGTCAATCTTAAAGAGAATTTTTCTTTTATTTCAGATTTTTAATTTCAATTTTGTTTATAATACATTGCAAACTTCTTACTACTTTAAATAGTATACTGTCAGTCTACAACCTTTATAGAATCGATAACCGGCTGATTTTCCTTTTCAACAGTACCGTTTGTATCTGTAACCGGTGTATCTTTACAAATCTTATCTACAATATCCATTCCACTTGTGACAGTTCCGAAACCTGCATACTGTCCGTCAAGATATGTGCTGTCTGACTGTACAATGAAAAACTGTGAACTTGCACTGTCATTTTCAGATGAACGAGCCATTGAAATAGTTCCTCTGACATGCGAAATATTGTTCTCAACGCCATTTTCACTAAATTCGCCCTTTATTGTTTCATCCGAACCACCTGTTCCATCACCATTTGGGTCACCGCCCTGAATCATAAATCCATCTATGATACGATGAAATGTAAGTCCGTCATAAAACCCCTGCTTAGCAAGCTTTACAAAGTTTGTAACTGAAATAGGTGCTGTATCAGCATCAAGCTCCACCTTTATATTTCCATAGTCTTTAACTTTTATAACCACATGATGCTTACCTGAAAGCTGGTTTGTATCATCTGATGACAAATCACTTGTTTCTGCATCCTGTCCGGAATTGTCTGTACTCTCAGGAGCAACAGTTTCTTCCTGTTTTGCGCTTTTTGAAGATGTATCATCCTTTTTAGAACCACATCCTACAAGCATGCATAATACAAGTGCCATAACTGCTATAATACTAAAATAACGTTTCATGTTTCCTCTTTCCTGCATATATTATGATTTATCACTGAAACTTATTCTGAAATCTCGGCTGCCGTCACACTGCTTTTAAAAGAATTGTTTCCATTTGATGTTGAAATATTTGTCTTGACAAAATTTGCAACACCAAGCGCAATAACAACAATCGTAAGACCTACCATAACTCTGCGTAACATTGTTTTTTCCATAAATATGTACCTCCCGTTTCTTTTTTCCCTTTATACGTTAACAATATGTAGAATGAATGCAATTTAAACATCAAATTTACACTCGCAATATAATCATACCATACACTTAACATTTTTGCAATATTTTTAATATATTGTAAGATTTTTGTAAGAAAGTCATATTTATGTCAAAAAATCCCTGTTTTTGGCGCATTTCCCACTTTGAATCAACATCTTATTTTTCTAATTTTTTACTTAAATTGTAATATTTTACATTGTTTTTGTAATAATTTACAGCAATTTATTTAATTTCCGTGCAATTCTAATATAATGTGTCCTCTAGGTCTATACAAAAAACAGGCAGCCACACATTCTAATGCAGCTGCCCACGTTTTTATTTATATTTTCCTGCAATATCAATTCTTGTAAGTGCCTTTTTAAGTGCAAGCTCTGCACGAAGCATATCAACAGCAGGTTCTCCGCTTTTAATACGGCGTTCTGCCCTTATCTTTGCTTCATTTGCTCTGTTTACATCTATCTCATCAGGCCATTCACACGATTCAGCAAGAATTGTCACTTTGTCTTTTGTTATCTTTACAAATCCATCATGAAGTGCCGCTTCTTTATCACCGTCATCATTCTTTATGCGAAGTAGACCCGGTTCAAGAATAGCAGTCAGCGGAATGTGACCGGCAAGTACACCTATCTCACCTTCCGTTGTCTTCATTTCTACCATATCTATGTCTCCATCAAAGAAAACCCTGGTAGGTGATATTATCTGAAGATTGAACTTCTTTTCAGCCATGCTCCACCTCCACTTTATACAAATCCTGAATTGTCATGTTTATTTTGAATTCATTCTTTCAACAACTTCGTCTATTGTTCCTGCATTGAGGAAAAGATTTTCAGGTATGTCATCATGTTTTCCTTCAAGAATTTCCTGAAAACCTCTAATAGTTTCTGCAACAGGTACATATTTACCGGGAAGTCCCGTAAACTGTTCTGCTACATGGAACGGCTGAGAAAGAAATCTCTGAATTTTTCTTGCTCTGTTTACGACAATCTTATCATCTTCTGAAAGTTCATCCATACCAAGAATTGCGATAATATCCTGCAATTCTTTGTATTTCTGCAATATTTCCTGTACGCCACGCGCAACCTTATAGTGCTCTTCACCGACAACATGTGGGTCAAGAATACGTGATGTTGACTCAAGCGGATCTACTGCCGGGTAAATTCCAAGCTCAACGATAGAACGTGAAAGTACCGTTGTCGCATCAAGATGTGTAAATGTGTTTGCCGGAGCCGGGTCTGTAAGGTCATCGGCCGGCACATATACTGCCTGTACTGATGTGATAGAACCTTTCTTTGTAGATGTGATACGCTCCTGTAAAGCACCCATCTCCGTCTGAAGTGTAGGCTGATAACCTACGGCACTAGGCATACGTCCGAGAAGTGCTGAAACCTCGGAACCTGCCTGTGTAAAACGGAAAATATTATCAATGAACAAAAGAACGTCTTTTCCTGATCTGTCACGGAAGTTCTCTGCCATTGTAAGTCCTGTAAGCGCAACTCTCATACGAGCTCCAGGTGGCTCATTCATCTGACCGAATACCATTGTTGTCTTATCGATAACTCCGGACTCAATCATTTCATAATAAAGATCATTACCCTCTCTTGTACGCTCTCCTACACCTGTGAATACTGAATATCCACCATGCTCCTGAGCAATATTTGTGATAAGCTCCTGTATAAGTACAGTCTTACCAACACCCGCACCACCGAAAAGACCAATTTTTCCACCTTTCTGATAAGGACACAAAAGGTCAACGACTTTTATTCCTGTTTCAAGGATTTCTGTCTGTGTTGACTGCTCCTCAAAAGCAGGTGCTTTTCTGTGAATTGGATCATATTCAACACCTTCCGGTGCCGGTTTTTCATCTATAGGATTGCCAAGTACATTGAACATTCGTCCAAGTGTCTTTTCACCGACCGGAACTGATATAGGACCACCTGTAGCAACAGCTTCCATTCCTCGTACCAACCCGTCTGTCGGACCCATGGCAATACAGCGGACAGTATCATCACCAAGATGCTGTGCTACTTCTACCACAAGTTCTTCTCCGTCTTTGAGCGGAACTTTGATAGCGTCATTGATTTCAGGAAGTTTTCCCTCTGAAAATCTGACATCGAGAACGGCACCGATGATCTGTGTAAGTTTACCTGTATTTAATTCTGCCATCTCTTTTTCCCTTCTTAAGATTTTTTATTTTTATTAAGATATTGCTGATGCACCCGCAATAATCTCCGTAAGCTCCTGAGTGATAGATGCCTGTCTTGCTCTGTTATATTTAAGTGACAGGTCACTTATCATCTCCTCCGCATTGCTTGTTGCCGAATCCATCGCCTGCATACGTGCACCGTTTTCACTGGCATGCGCCTCCACAAGTCCTCCATATATAAGACTGTTTATATACTTTGGAATTATGGCATCAAGTGCCTCCTCAGGCTCCGGCTCATAATTCATAAGCGTAAGCTTGTCTAACGGATTCTGGTCTTCCTCCTGCTCTGATACAATATCATCTGCATCAATAGGAAGAAGTTTCATAAATGTCGGAATCTGGACAACAGTATTTTTAAAGATTGTGTAAGCTATATAAATCTCGCCAATTTCACCTTTGACAAATTTACTAAGCACATCTTTCCCAATACCTGTCGCATCACTGTAAAGGGGCTCGTTCATCGCTTCCGAATAATCACCTGCTATCTCATATCCCTGACGCATAAGCGAATCTCTTCCCTTTGTTCCGACTGCATATATAATTGTATCTTCTTTTTTAAAGCGTTCATCATGTGTCACAAGTTTTACGACATTTGAATTGTAACCGCCCGCAAGTCCTCTGTTTGATGTAATGACTATAACAGCCTTTTTATCAGACTCGCTCTTTTTAAGAAACGGATGTGACAATCCTCCTGACCTTGCAATCATATCAGCAACCGTCTCATACATAGTATCAAAATAAGGTTTTGACAATTCTGCTCCGACTTTTGCTTTTTGCAACTTTACAGATGATACAAGCTTCATTGCTTTTGTAATCTGCCCTGTACTTTGGACACTTTCCTTACGCCTTTTTATATCTCTCATTGAGGCCATATCATCACACCTCTCTATCTGTTCTTAACGAACTCTGCCTTGAATTTCTCAATTGCCTGAACAAACTTGTCTTCCATTTCTTTTGAAAGTTCACCTGTCTCTTTAATCATATCTGGTACTTCAGGATATTTCTCATCAATGAACTGTAAAAGACCTTTTTCAAAGTCAGCAATATCTTCAAGTTCAATATCTATAAGATATTTATGTGTTGCCGCATAAATACTGATAAATTCATGTTCAACAGACATAGGATTGTAGTTATCCTGCTTTAATACCTCACGAATTCTCTCTCCCTGTGCAAGCTGCGCTTTTGTCTCAGGGTCAAGGTCTGAACTAAACTGTGAGAATGCCGCAAGCTCACGGTACTGAGCAAGTTCAATACGGATTGAACCCGAAATCTTCTTCATAGCTTTTATCTGTGCAGCTCCTCCAACTCGTGAAACTGAAAGACCCGCATTTACGGCAGGACGAAAACCAGAATTAAACATCTCTGTCTCAAGATAAATCTGTCCGTCTGTTATTGAGATAACATTTGTAGGAATATACGCAGATACATCGCCCGCCTGTGTCTCTATAATAGGAAGTGCTGTAAGTGAACCTCCGCCAAGCTTATCTGAAAGACGTGCTGCTCTTTCAAGAAGTCTTGAGTGGAGATAGAATACATCTCCCGGATATGCCTCACGTCCCGGTGGACGTTTTAAGAGCAATGCAAGTGTTCGATATGCTGCTGCATGCTTTGTAAGGTCATCATATATTACAAGTACGTCCTCACCATTCTCCATCCATTCTTCACCGATAGCACATCCTGAATATGGTGCAATATACTGTAACGGTGCAAGCTCGCTGGCTGTTGATGCAACTACTGTTGTATAGTCCATCGCACCGAACTCTTCAAGTTTATTTACAAGTGCTGCAACCGTAGATGCCTTCTGGCCTATTGCAACATAAATACACTTAACGCCCTGTCCCTTCTGATTGATAATTGTATCAATGGCTATCGCTGTCTTACCTGTCTGACGGTCACCAATGATAAGCTCACGCTGTCCTCTTCCGATAGGAACCATCGAGTCAATCGCCTTAATACCTGTCTGAAGTGGTGTATCTACCGATTTTCTTGAGATAACACCTGATGCCACTCTCTCAATCGGTCTTGTTTTTGTTGTCTTTATCGGACCTTTGCCATCTATAGGCTGTCCGAGAGAATTTACTACTCGTCCGAGCATTTCATCGCCAACAGGCACCTCTACTACTCGTCCTGTAGTTTTTACTATATCGCCCTCATTGATATTTTTATGGTCACCCAAGAGTACTGCTCCGACATTGTCTTCCTCAAGGTTCAAAACCATGCCGTAAATTTCATTAGGAAATTCCAGCAATTCGCCTTCCATAGCCTTTGCAAGACCATGAATACGCGTAATACCATCGGCAACCTGTATAACAGTACCCGTATCTGCAACTTCAAATTTGGTACTGTACTGTTTAATCTGTTCTTTGATAACTGAACTGATTTCTTCAGGTTTCAAATTCATGATACTCTCGCACCTTCTTTCGATTTAATTTAGTTTGACAAACGAACCTTTGACAAATCTCTTGCCATAGTTTCAAGTTTTGTCTTTACGCTGCTGTCCACGATTCTGTCACCGATTCTGATAACCATACCGCCTATCAGTGACTTATCTACACTATACTTCGCAATAATTTTCTTATAGGCTGTAGTCGTAAGCAGCTTATCTTCAACCGCCTTTTTCTGTGCTTCACTAAGCTCTATAGCGGATGTAATTTCAGCAGTTCCTATTTTTTCTGCCTCATGCACTCTGTCAACAAAATAGTTTAAAATTTCCTCTATTTTTGAAAATCTTCCCTTTTCCACAATAACTGTGAGAAATCCAACCATATCGTCAGAAACCTTTCCCTTGAAAGCACTTTCTATCATGGTCTTTTTCTCTTCAATCGGAATTCTTGGATATCCTATAATGTTGATATACTCTTCATTTTCTTTGAGCACATCAAGCACAGCTTCCACTTCTTTGAGATGGCTCTCGAGCTTATTTTCCTCAGCCGCTACCTCAAAAAGCGCATCGCCGTAAGTTTTAGATATCAGCTTAGCCATGTCTCTTCACCCATCTCTTCCAATGTATCTGTGATAAGCTGTGACTGTTTTTCCTCATCTAAAGAAGATGCCACAATCTTTTCAGCCATAACTGTTGCAACAGATATCATTTCTTTCTTAACATCATCTTTAACTTTAGATTTTTCAAGTTCTATATCATGATTTGCTCTGTCAACAATTCTTGCAGCTTCTGCCTTAGCCTCATCCACTATCTCGTTTTCTCTCTTGACAGCGTTCTTCCTTGTCTGGCTCAAAATCTGTTCTGCTTCCTTATCGACAGCTTTAAGTTTTTCATCATATTCTGCCTTAAATTCAATGGCATCCTTTTTTTCCTTTGCTGCTTCTTCAAGCTGTTCTTTTATATATGCCTGTCTCTTCTGTAAAAGATCCCTTGCCGGATTGAAAAGAAGATACGACAAAAGCAAAAACATTGCGAACATTGCAAGTATTGTGATAGCTGAATCCACAAGAAGCTGTGGATCAAGACCAAATATATAATCTCCAAGTCCGTCACCTGCTAAAGCAACTTTTACCAAACCGTTCACTTTACAGCCTCCTTTCTATTTTAAATATTTTTTAAATAGAGCATTATTTAAGTTTGCCATAAAGAGGGTTAGCAAATAAGAGAATAAGGGCAACTACGAGTCCGTAAAGACCTGTTGTCTCTGCTACCGCCTGTCCTAAAAGCATTGTTGACATGATGTCACCTTTTGCACCCGGATTACGTCCTACTGCTGATGCACCGTAACCTGCTGCGATACCCTGGCCTACACCAGGTCCGATACCTGCGATAACTGCAAGACCTGCACCAATTGCAGAGCCCATCAAAACTAAACCTTCGTTTGTAATATTCATTGTTCTTCCTCCTCAAAATAAATATAATAATTGTTATGCGTCTTCTCCAATCGCATCTGCGACAAAGCACATAGTCAGCATACAGAATACATATGTCTGAATGCATCCCGAGAATACATCAAGATATACATGCAATGCTGCCGGCCATACCAAAGTAAGCACTTTTGGCAACAAACCATAGATAAGTCCCATCATTACGGTACCTGACAAGATGTTTCCGAAAAGTCGAAGAGACATCGATACCGGTGTTGAAAACTCACTGATAAGATTCATTGGGAAAAATAAGAAAATCGGTTCAAACAATCCTTTTATTTTGCCCATCTTCTGGTACTTGAATCCATTGTACTGAATCATCACCCATGTAATAACGGCGAGCGGAAATGTCACACCAAAATCCGCAGTCGGCGGTCTTAAACCTAATAATCCTGATAAGTTACATGTAAGTATGAACAAAAACAATGCACTTACATAATTTCTGAACTTAACAGCATTTTTAGCTCCCATAGAGCTTGCAACCATGCCGTCAAGTTTCTCAACTATCAATTCAACCACATTCAAAAACGGACCGGGCGCTTCCTTGGGATCTGCTTTCTTAATCGCACGGTTTGCAAATAAGGCAAAAATAAGCAGAAATACCATGACTATTATCATTGATATATGTGTCGTTGTAAGGTAGACTTCATGTCCGAGAAACATAAACTTCTTGTCGGTATATCCTCTGATGAAAAAGTCTACTTCACCGCCTGCAAGCAAAGCCTTACTGTTCAGCCATGACATATTTAAGATGTCACTTCCCACATTCTCATCCTCCTTCTTTATTTTTTATGACTATTGTAGTCATTGCAACTATAGTCATGAAAATATATTTTAATAAATATACTCTCATCACCATAGTTTTTCAGTATAATAATCAACAATCATCCTGCCATAGACTTTTTCTGTAAAAATTTATGCACATACGGCTGAATGTAAGCTGTCATCTTAACTCCCATCAAACCTAAGACAACACCAATTGGGTGAATATATCCGTACCATATCATAGAAAGCGTAAGAACTGCCGCCATTATAAATGTTCTCTGAAATGCCGATTTTAATGTATGTTTTCTCGCATTTTCCGGATCCATGTCAAGCGCAATGTCAAGATGTTTGTACATATGAAAAATAATGCCTGCTGCCGATAACACTCCAACGATGACACCACAAATAACCGCTGGTTTATTTGTGGCTGCTAAAGTAAGTATAACCAAAACCGGCAGTGACCATATGAACAATCCTATAATCATTTCTTTTAAAATAATTTTTGCTTTCTTCATACCTTCTTCTACCCTTTTTCTTTATCTGTTTACATGTTCCGGATACCTTTTTTTCTTTTTCTCCATAACATCTGAAAAATCTTCATCAGGATGTGTTTTTTTATAATTCTTCAAATCTTCTATATACTGCTGTTTTTCACGCTCTTTTTTCATATCTGATGCATAAAACGATTTTGTGACCATATAGACACTCCTAAAACCTGAACCTATACCGAGCAAAACCAAAAGTGGAAATAAAATGTCTATTCCTGTAATTCTGTTCAGCCACACGCCCAAAGCCCCACATAAAAAAATCGGAACCATCATAACTATTCCAAGCTGTGTGACCATCATCATGCTTTTTAAGACCTTTCTGTTATCCTCTTTCAAAGCCGTCCTCCATACCTATATAATATATCCCTCATATTATTTTCACATACCACTATTATTATAAGTGATTAACCTCCAAAAGTCTACACAAAAAAACACCGACAATGCATGGCATACACCACAACATTATCAGTGTTTTTTTATCATATATTTTCAGCGTCCTCTATAATCTTTGTATAACTTCCAAATTTGCCGGAATATATCACCTGCAATAGCGCATCAGCACTTCTAAGTGCCTGTGCTATAACAGAGTTGTCAAGTCTCTTTTCGTCCATAATATCTGCAAACTCATCCATATCAACAACTTTCACAAAACCATCAGGGTAAACTAAAACATCTATCAGAAGGTCATTAAATACATATTTTAAACTTCCCTCTTCATGAACCGTTTCAATAATATCACAGTACCAATAAACAAGGTTGTCCTCTGCGTCATACACCTTGCTGACCTTTATGCCTTTATCGAGAAAATACGCAGACACACCTCTGGCAATATCCTTTCTCGGCTTTAAAACATTCCATTTTGTAAGAATCATTTTGTCATCTGCTGACAAAACAATATCATCTTTAAGTTCCTTTATTTCATCCGGGATATATCTTCTGCGGAAAAGCTGTATCTTATTCATATTCTCCCCCTGTATGATTAAATTTGTATAAAGTTAATTATAATATCCGCAGACAATGTTGTAAAGTAAAAAATCGCTACTCTCCAAATTCCATCATGACTATATGATAAAGAATATCAACAACTTTTTCCTCACCAAATTTAGATACATCAAGCATTACATGTTTCAGATGTCTGTCACTTCTGTTTACGCCTGTTACATATTTATAGTAATTGTGACGCTGTCTGTCAATCCTTTTTATAAGATGCTCTGCCTCGACAGCCGAAAGCGAATACGCTTTTTTAAGATGCTCTATTCTCGCTTCATATGAAGAATACAAAAATACATTCAGTGTATTAGGATGCTCTCTAAGCACATAATCAGCACATCTTCCGAAAAAGATAGCTGAGTCTTTTGTATTTGCTATGTCTCTTATAACCTGACTCTGTGCTTCTATCGCCTCATCCGAATAAAATTTGCTTGAAGAACCGTATCCGAATCTCCTTGTAAGTTTCTCAACTGATGAGTCTATTACTTTGTCTGCATCCGCAAATTCATCGAGATTGATTCCCGCTTTTCTTGCCGCCATATCAACCAAATCTCTGTCATACATTTCCACACCAAGTCTGCTTGCAAGCTTTCTTGTTATTTCTCTTGAATTACACCCAAATTCCCTGCTTATTGTTATATTAAATTTCTTCATGCCGAGCCTTCCTTTCATTACTGTGTACTTATTATTTATTGTCAATCATCAATATTTGCAAAGGCAAAAATCCTTTATCTTTCAGTCACATATTTTCCGATTTTTCTAACCGCAGACGCCTGACTTATTCCCAACTTTTTTGCAACTTCAACCGTCGTATGATATTTTTCGTATGCACGACAAATAATTCCCTTTTCATAAAGTTCCATCATATCTTTCAGACATGTGTCCTCAAGAAACAATTGTGCGGATTTTTCCGTCATTTTCTCTGGCAGATTGTAAACCTCAATAATATTTTCTTCTGCCGTTAATACCAGTCTTTCTATTGTGTATCTTATCTCTATTATATTTTCTTTCCATTCATAATTAAGCAGACAGTTTAATGCCTTTGGCGAAAAATCAATTTTTCTTCCATATTTCTTATTATAATGTTCAAGGTAATATTCAATAAAGGCCTGCAAATCCTCAGGTCTTTCATTTATTGGGAGGACCTCAACCTGATAACTTTTATAATAATAATAAAACTCATCAGTTATTTTCTGATTATCCTTTAATTCTTCAAGTGAATATTCCGACAGACCAATACAAAGCTTATCTTCCGTTTTGAGTTTTGTAACAAGCTTTTTCTGCAATTTGGGCGACAAAACTTCCACATCCCCCAAAATTATTGCCCTATAACCGATAAAATCAAGTATTCCTCCCTTTTCACTGTCTCCAAAAAGCTCAATTTCAAGATTTTCTTCGGATATGAGCTTACAATTATATTCATACACCGCACCGTCCTGCTCGTAAGCCATACGGCACAAATATCCTTTGCCGCATCCGGTCGGGCCATGCACAAATGCAGGGACATTCTGTTTAGAGAAAATTTTTAAAAGCCTCAAAGCATTCTGCACATTTCTGCTGCTTCCGATAAATGAGTTAAGTGTAAGTTCCCCTTTTGTGAGCCGCTTTATCTCATTTATGAGGTCACTGTTTTCCTTGCGCAGTTCTTCAAAATGCACTTTAAGTTCTTCTGAATTTGAAATATCCCATGATGAGAAACAAATAATCATATCAAGAGTCTTTTCATTGTCAAAAATAGGTATTCCCGTCACAAAAACTTCTTTATTTTGAAGATTTTTCTGAGTGGTAGTAACCTTCTTTCCGCTTTCAAGTACAAGCTGAGTTACACATGGTTTAAAAAGTTCCAAAACCGACGGATTATTAGCGTACATTCCTTTGATTTTCTCCGCATTTTCACTGTCAAATTCCTTAAAAGCATTACCTACATAAACAAATTTTCCCGTCCCGTCAGCAATCGTTACACTTGGATGAATACTTTCAAGAATCCTCCCGATATATTCATATCTTTCCTCACCCATAAGATCTCACCTCACTTTGCAGCCTGTCTTATAAACGTAAATTATAAAATTATACATTTAAAATTTTTGAGAAAAACTGTTTTGCCCTGTCTGACTTTGGATTTTTAAATACTTCTTCCGGTGTTCCATCTTCAATAACATAGCCGCCATCCATAAATATAACCCTGTTAGCTACTTCCGCAGCAAATCCCATCTCATGTGTCACGACAAGCATAGTCATTCCATCTTTTGCAAGATTTTTCATTACAGACAAAACCTCTCCTACATACTCAGGATCAAGTGCCGATGTCGGCTCGTCAAATAAAATCAAATCAGGTTCCATTGCAAGTGTTCGGACAATTGCAACACGCTGCTGCTGTCCTCCTGAAAGCTGTCCCGGATATGCATCTTTTTTAGCCAGCATACCAACCTTATCAAGTAGCTTTTCTGCTGTCTTTACCGCATCCTCTTTTTTTACTTTTTTAATCTGCACAGGTCCTTCTATTACATTTTCAAGAACCGTCTTATGAGGCCAGAGATTAAACTGCTGAAACACCATTCCGACATCTTTTCTTATCTCTCTCGCAGCCTTTTCGTTTTTCTTTTTCATCCCTGCCTTGCTCTCACCATATAAAGAATGACCGTATATCTCAATCTCTCCGTCAGTAAGATGTTCCAGATAATTAAGACATCTTAAAAAGGTACTTTTTCCTGAACCTGAAGGCCCGACAATACTTATAACCTCTCCCTCATGTATATCAAGGTCAATTTTCTTTAAAACTTCTATCTCTCCGTATTTTTTTGCCAGGCTTTTCACCGACATTACTACTTTTCCTTTTTCGCCCATAATAATCTCCATTCCGCCGCCTTCGGTTGGCGGCACAAATAGTAATGAAAGTGTTCCAACTCTCTACACTGTGCTGTAAAATAGTTTGCAAGAAGCTACACTACAAAGCACGGGAGGAGGAGTTGTAATAACTTTCTTCGTTTTAGACAGCATAATAATCAGTGTAAGTTCTGCCTTTTCAAGCACAAATAAGTGGCATCATGAATCCGTACACTAAGAATTGTTTAAGCACCTTAGTTTAATTGTGTGGCAGTTCAGTCAATGGCTTCTTATCATTCACGAAAGGAGTCTGACTATGAAAGTTACTTATCAAACCTGTTGTGGTGTCGATGTTCACAAATCTTTTCTCGTTGCCACAATTGTAAAAACCACTGGTGGCATTGAGCCTTATTACCAAAAGAAGCGCTTTTCCACCTTTAACAATTCAATTCTTGAATTCAAGCATTGGCTTCTCGACAATGATTGCCATGATGTCTGTATGGAATCCACAGGTAAATACTGGGTTCCTGTCTTTAATCTTCTGGAAGATGAGATCAATGTTGTCATTGCCAATCCCAGGTGGGTAAAGGCTGTGAAAGGCAACAAAGATGATACCAAAGATTCTAAATGGATTGGGGATTTATTCCGTCTCGGACTTGTCAAAGGCAGCTATATCCCTTGTAAGATAGTCCGTATTCTCAGGGAATACACTCGCTATCGTTACAAGCTTGTTTCCTGCCGTTCAAGTGAAAAGAATCGATATCAGAATGCTCTTACTGTCTGTAATGTTGCATTAGATTCTGTTGTTTCCGATATCTTTGGGAAGTCATCCATGTCCATTATCGACTATCTGCTTGAACAATCGGGTACATCCATTAACCACGAAGAAATCG
>ERZ1027262.194-NODE-194-length-25662-cov-6.733432_pt1 | contig 25662 bp, 15 predicted proteins | sample MGYA00519472_ERZ1027262 | MGnify/ENA primary metagenome ERZ1027262 (study PRJEB26926, sample SAMN06164796) | human gut metagenome | biome: ENVO:00009003; feature: ENVO:2100002; material: ENVO:00002003 | host: Homo sapiens | place: USA | collected 2012 ... | reverse complement strand
CTTGCACGCCGAAGGAGAACCTTGCTCCAGCGCTACGCTGGTAAATTATCATTTAATTGATAACTTTCACCGTCTGCCCCTCGACCAGTTGGTGCACTCCGGCAATCACAATAGTTTCTCCCGGCTGTACACCGGTAGAGATAAGGGCATTGGCTTCTCCGGTAGGAGAGTATACGGTTACTTCCCGCTTGCTTACCTTATTATCTTTTACTACCCACACATAGGTCCTCTGGTTCTCGCTTTCACCGAATATGGCACTGAGCGGAATATTCACAAGCTTTTCTTCCAAGAAGGGAGCTACGTCCGAAGCCAGCTTGATTTTGCACGTAAATCCCGGTTTCACATCGTATAGGGAACGGTTGAAAGCAGGATCTTCAATCGTAATAGTTACCGGGATACCTGTTCCGGCTGTAGAAATATCCAGATATTCTTCTAGTTTTGCATTGAATACTGTGTCTGGATAGGTATCGAATACCACTTTGAATGTTACGTCCTTTGCCCGAAGTAGATAGAGATAATCATCCGGTACGGTGAATTTGATGCGGAGCTTCTGTGTATTCACCAATTGTACAATGCCTTCCCCAGAGTTCACGCGCTGATAGTTTTCTACCAGACGTTTTTCAATAGAACCGTCGAAGGGAGCGGTAAGTTTGGTATCCCGCATATTATTGCTGGATAATTCATAAGCTGACTTTGCCTTTTGATAATTGGCAACGCTGATCTCATATTCCTGCACGGAGATAGCTTGGCGTCCCAACAGGCGTTTGTTACGTTCTACCTGTGCTGCGGCAGTCTCGTAAGCGGCTTTGTCGGCGGCGTATTGCAGGGAAATGTCACGCGGATCAATGGCGGCGATCAGCTGTCCTTTCTTTACCCGCTGACCTTCTACCACAGGCAGATTTATGACCTGTCCACTGACACGGAAGGCCAGTTTCACGTATTCTACGGCTTCTACAATACCGGAGAAGTCTTTCCGGATGACCGATTGGGAGCTGGCAGTAGCTGTCTTGACAGGTCGGATCAGCGTGGCATCGCCCTCTTTCTTGTGCCCGCATGATGTGGCAAGCAGCATCACGCTGATGGCGAACAAATAGATTTTCTTCATACTAATGTATAGTTGTTCGTTTAGGTATAAAAAACATAAAACCGGAAAAACAGATAATTGTTCTCCCGGTTTATTTTGTTACGCGTTGTTAATGATACAGGCTTCTACTCCTCTATCCTGAGCAACAAATCGGTGCCCAATTTGAGCTTATAAACGTTTTTATATACTTGTATGTTCAGTTCTTCTCCGGCAATAAGTGAAATATTTATTTCTTTGCCTACATGCATATGAAGTGTACGTCCCTGATAATTTATCTGGAAGGAGTAACTGTTCCATTTCTCTGGAATGACTGGGAAGAAAGAGAGTATGCCCTCCAGAATCTGCATCCCGGCAAAGCCTCGTACAATGGCAAGCCAGCTGCCCGGCATACTGGTGATATGCAGTCCTTGGTGAGTTTCGTTGTTGTAATCATCCAGGTCAAGACGGGTGGCATGCAGAAAGAGTTGGTAAGCCTTTTCCACTTCTCCGATGCGGGCGGCAAGAATGGAGTGGATGTGCGGGGAAAGTGAAGATTCATGCACCGTCATTGTTTCATAGAAGTCGAAGTTGCGGCGGACTGTTTCCTTATCGAAATTGAAATAATACAGATATAGGCCCAACAATACATCGCTTTGTTTGATGTAGCATGAACGAAGAATACGATCCCACGACCAGTGCTGATTGATGGGGCGTTCTTCGGGTGGAATGGCATCGGTACTGTTCAGTTCCTTATCCAGGAAACCGTCATTTTGTACAAAGATCCCCAGTTCTTTATCTTCCGGCAGATACATACGGTTGATAATGTCGCGCCAGCGTTCAGCCTCTTCTTGTTGGCGGAGGTTGGTGACACGGCGTACACGCGCATATTCGTCGGGATATTCTCCGGCAATGATCTCAAGATAGTTAAGTGTCATCCGCAGGCACTGCACACACGAGTAATTGGTGTACCAGTTATTATCTACGTTGTTCTCGTACTCATCCGGTCCGGTGACACCCAGTATCACATATTTCTGTTTTGGTTTGGAGAAAGATACCCGCTGACTCCAGAAACGGGAGACGGCAATCATTACTTCCAGTCCGTATTTGGCTATATAATCTTTGCTGCCTGTGATTGCAGCATGCTGTGCAATGGCATAGACGATGATATTATTGCGATGTATTTCTTCAAAGGTAATTTCCCATTCACTGTGGCACTCCTCACCGCTGTAAGTAACTTGCGGGAAGAGGGCGGCACCCTCTTTGAAACCCAGTTTGCGGGCATTCTCTATCGCTTTCGGTAGTTGGTTATAGCGGTATATCAACAGATTTTTCACAATCTCCCTCGGAGTAGAGAGTAGGAAGAACGGTACACAACAAAGTTCCGTATTCCAGTATGTGTTTCCACCGTATTTTTCACCTGTGAATCCTTTCGGACCGATATTCAGGCGCGGATCATCACCGCGGTACGTCTGGCATAGTTGAAAGATGTTGTACCGGATCCCCTGTTGTGCTTCCGGATCGCCTTCGATAACCACATCCATTTCTTTCCATATATTGGCCCAGGCTTGCTGATGATCGTTTTCCAGCTTATCCCAGCCGTCTATTTTAGTCTGACGGGCTTTGGTGACGGAATGTTCTATCAGTTCCTGGCGTTCATCATAGAGCGACGAACTTATAACCGTATATTTGATGAGCATTACATTGTCTCCCGGTTTCACATCTGCCCCGATGCTGAACCCGGTTTGTTTCTCCTTTTCAATGCGTATCGGGTTCGAGGTGGTTTCTTTGCCGTTCTTGAAGAACTGATAGGTCATGGCATAGCACACTTGCGCATCTTCACGTCGGGTTTGCGTCCATAGATAAGCACAATCCTTTGTGACGCCGGAACGGAGGATATTCCATATCTTCTCGTTCGGATCATCATCCTTATTGACTATGACTGCATCCAGGGAGGGAATCAGTGATATTCTTCCCGTATAATTGATGGAGGTGACGCTGTATTTTATCAGACATAAATCGGGGTGAGCCATATTGTTGATATGCTCCACATGTACCCGTATTTGGTGTCCTTTGGGAGATGTGATTTCGAAGTCCCGGTAGGAGATACCCGCTTTCATATCAAGCCTGCGGCTGAAGCTGTTCACGTCCCATTGTGCCAGGTCCAGTTCTTCGTCGATAAGGCGCAGACTGACACGACTCCAGTCTGCTGCATTGGGAATACGGGTATAGAAATGAGGGAAACCGTTTTTCCACCAGCCTACACGCGTTTTATCAAGAAAGGTGATACCGGCAACGAATGAACCACGGTATGAGTCGCTTGAATAAGGTTCCTCGAAATTGCCCCGTTGGCCGAAGCGACCGTTCCCAAGACTGAATATACTTTCTGACATTCGCAGGTTGTCGGCGTGAAAGTTATCTTCAATAATATTCCATTCATCGGTTTTAAGGTATCTTTTCATGGTGTGTATCTCAATGGTGATTATGGCCGTAAAGATAAACAAATAAACGGATAAACGGCAATGAAGAGGAAAAAAAGAAGACAAAGAATATCTAAAGAATAAGATGTGTTTGGTTCTTTTATAAGAATCGCCCCGATCTTTTTAAAGGAACGGGGCGATTATCGTAGAGAAAAGAGTTGTTTGTCGTAGAGGGATAGATATCTCCTTTTAAGTATGTTTTCGCACGGATTATGCTTTTGCTTGTTCTCCTTTGGTCTCTTTGATTAAATATACACAAACGGCACCGATAATCAACATCACGCCTGCCATGACAAGCATATTTATTTCAGGCGGTAACATGCCTTTCGGGGTGAACAGAGCCAGAATACTACCACCTAGCGTAGCAGCTACAATCTGCGGAATACAGATCGTTCCGTTGAACAGTCCCAGATAGGTCCCCATGTGTCCGCCGCTTAGAGCATTGGTCAGGATGGTGAAAGGCAATGCCAGCATAGCTGCCCATGCGCAACCGATAAGCAAAAAGGAGATGAATAATACATATTGATTGTGAACGAAATACGTGGAGATGAAACCTATTCCACCCAAAACAAGACTGAGTGAGTAGATCAGTTTGCGGTTCTTGAACATCGGGATACATACAGCCCAGAGTACAGAACCGATGGCCTGTACGGCAAACAATACGCCTACCCAGTCGGCAGCATTCTGATATTGGATACTCTTAGTGTCCAGCACTACTTTGTTTGCGCCGTTCACCACAGTTTCAACAGTAGGAGCATCGAATACATTGGCAGCTACACTACCATTGGTATAGGTCCACATGAACATGAAGGCAAACCAACAGAAGAACTGGACCAAACCTACTGTCCAGAAAGCTTTCGGTGCTTTCACCAGTAGTTTCACCATATTGATCTTTTCCTTTTTTTCCTCTTCGGTGATGCCATGGTATTCCGCATATTCGGCAGGTGGCATTTCTTTCACCTTTACCGTGGTGTAGATGACGCAAAGTATCAGAATGGCTGCTCCGATATAGAAGGAATATATAACTGAGTCGGGAACTACACCTTGGGGAGCTATGTTGCTGATACCTATCCATGTAAAGATGAACGGGAACAGGAAACCTACCAAGCTACCGGCATTGCACAGGAAACTCTGGATAGAGTAGGCAAGGCCTTTTTGCTTTTCGTTTACCATGTCGCCCACCATCATTTTGAATGGCTGCATCGCCATATTGATGGAGGTATCCAGAAACATCAACGATACTAATCCGAATATCATTGCCGTGCTGACTGCCATACCGAAGCTACCGGCATTCGGCAGCAGGCACATTACCAGTACGGCTACCAGTGAACCGACAAAGAGGTAAGGAATACGTCGTCCGAAGCGTGTCCACGTTTTGTCGCTTGCAGCACCTACGATGGGCTGCACGATGATACCTGCCAATGGTGGCAATATCCAAAAATAACTCAAATTGTGCGGGTCTGCACCCAATGTCGCAAAAATACGGCTGATGTTCGCACTCTGCAAAGCATACGCAATCTGTACGCCAAAGAAGCCGAAGCTGATATTCCACAGCTTCCAAAAGCTCAAATCAGGTTTTACTTTCATTCTTTATTTTATGTATTAGATATTTATTCAGTTATTTCGTTGTTCCCCTCACTACAAGATTCGTTCTCACAATCTTGTTGCTACTCTTATCATCGCCCCCTTCCAGCTTACCTGTCAGAATGCTGAAAGCGCTTTTTCCAACTTCTTCTCCATGCTGTTCTACGGTGGTCAGTTTGGGATCTGTGCTTTGGGCGATGGCACCGTCGGTAAATCCGCAGATCGATACTTCGTCGGGCACTTTCTTTCCAACCAGTTTGCAGGCATACAGAATGCCTGAAGCTGTTTCGTCATTGATGGCGAAGAAACCGTCGGGATGCTCGGAACCTTCCAGTATGTCAGGGGTGATGGATATGGCACGTTCCCGGGTATCACACAACATAATCATGCTGTCGTCTACGGGAATCTTGTATTTCTTCATGGCATCCAGATAGCCATTCCGGCGGTTCTTGGTGATTTCCAAATGCGGGGCTGCTCCATAAAACAGGATACGCTTGCAGCCTGTCTGTATCATATACTCTACAGCAGCAAAAGAACCGGCATAGTCGTCCACTACCACCCGCTCTGTTTTCAATCCGGTGCAGATGCGGTCGTAGAACACAATGGGAATATTGTTATTCAGCAAGTCCTGATAATGGTCGTATTGGGAAGTATCTTTTGCTAATGAGGCAATCACACCACAGACGCGGGCGGCAAGGAATGAATGTACGATTTTCACTTCCTGCTCATAAGATTCGTTGCTCTGCGCTACCAGAATATTGTATCCTGCTTCGGCGGCAGCCTTTTCAATGCCACTCAGCACGCACGAGAAAAAGTGATGTACCAGTTGCGGCACAATTACACCGATTGTATTCGAACGGCTGGCTCGAAGATTTACTGCAAGTACGTTAGGCTTATAATTATGCTCGCGGGCGTAAGCATGTATAAGGTTGCGGGTTTCCTGGCTGATATCCGGGTTGTCCTTCAACGCTCTTGACACGGTAGAGGGCGAGACGTTCAACGCCCGTGCTATGTCCTTGATGGTAATCTGCGGTTTATTCATGGTATTCTCTAAGTATTCCTTTATTCAAAGGTAGTGCAAACCAAAAACAATACAAAATAAGCTTGCTTGTTTTTTATTGCTGAGGTGCAGCTTATCTTATTGAACTGACTTATCCGGTTGCAAAAATAGCTGAATACATGAAATATCGCTTCTTCATTGACAGTTATCGGGTTAGTGATTTGTGCAAACGTTTGCAAACGTTACAGAAAGTCCCATTGTCTTTATGCCGGTATTGAACAGGCAGGGAAAGATGTTATCAATATATGAATTTTTAACAAGTGCTTCGGCTTTTGTGATTGCCATCATGCTGGCGACCACAACGATATTGCCGGAAAGCGGATTGGCTAAACTTCGTAGAGCCCGTAATATCCTTGTACCTTCTTATTTCGTGCCAATACCTGACAGCCGCACTGAAGCTGACTTTGCAAGGAATGCCAACCGGCGTCTCTTTTTATCCTGTCCCTTTCACTTTCTTTCGTATGTTTGTTGCCCTTTTCCGCAAGAAGATGTACCTTTGTGGGTAAAGTTATGTATTCCAAATTAATAATTAGAGAAATGGAAGAACTTCAAGACAAATATGTACGTTTCGACTGGGCCATTAAGCGCCTGTTACGCCAGAGGGCAAACTTCGACGTGCTTGAAGGTTTCCTCACCGTGTTTCTGGGTGAGAAAGTCACTATTTTGGAAATTCTGGAGAGTGAAAGCAATCAACTGTCCGCTGAAGATAAATTCAACCGTGTGGACATCAAGGCCCGTAACAGTAAGGACGAGATCATCATTATCGAGATACAGAATACCCGCGAACTTTATTGTCTAGAGCGGATTCTTTATGGCGTTGCCAAGGCTATCACTGAGCATATCTCGCTGGGTGAAACGTACTATAAGGTGAAGAAAATCTACTCCATCAGCGTTCTCTACTTCGATATCGGAAAGGGAAACGACTACCTGTATTACGGTCAGAACCATTTCGTAGGCGTCCATACGGGCGACCACCTTCAGGTGAATGTCAAGGAGCGTGATGCCATTGTCTCCCGCATGCCAGCCGAGATATTTCCCGAATATGTCCTTATCCGTGTGAATGAGTTCGACAAAGTGGCTGTCACACCACTTGAAGAATGGATGAAATATTTGAAGGACGGTACCATTCGCCCCGATACCACCGCTCCCGGTCTGAGCGAGGCTCGCGAGAAACTGAAATACTTCTCCATGCCCCCTAAAGAGCGCATGGCTTATGACGAGCATCTGAGCGCCGTGATGATTCAGAACGATGTGCTGGATTCTGCCAAACTGGAGGGAAAGATTGAAGGACGTGCAGAAGGACGTGCGGAAGGACGAGATGAAGAACGTTTTTCCATAGCCCGCAACATGAAGCAACTGGGTATTCCTGTTGACGTGATAGTAAAGTCTACAGGGCTGACATCGGGAGAGATTGAAACTTTGTAGAATTTTTATAAAGTATGCGATACCGCCCTGTAGCCAATGAATTTTCTTCGTAGGCTATGGGGCTTTCGCCTTGCTTCCCCACCATTATGAATTTTGTATGCCAGTGGTTTTAGGTAATTTTTTAGAAAGGTGCAGGGCGTTTGTTACAGATTAATTTTATCTTTGTCCCCGACCTTTAACAAACCGAAGTGTATGCGCAGACCTGTTTTTCTTCTTCTACTTATACTTTTGCAGATAACGCTTCCCGTTAAGCTGTCCGGACAGAAACCGGATTATCGCTTGTTCGATAATATCAGTCTGGGGACGGAAGCCTCTGTAATCAATTGCTTCCTGCAAGATACACAGGGACTGATATGGATCGGTTCCAATAAAGGGTTGTTCAGTTATGACGGTTATTCCACGCAGCCACATTTCACTTTCGCCAAGCGTAACAATACGCAGATTTATTGCGGTACAGTGGTAGACAGTACCTATCTTTATCTGGGTGCCGACAATGGTCTGCTGGTTTATAACTATCGCACAGATACCTACGAAGAACCGGAAACGCAACTTCCGACCGATATCCGTGCATTGCTTGTACACGACGGTATGCTGTGGTTGGGAACATTGAACGGCCTCTATACCTATTCGCTGAACGACCACCAACTCTCTGCCGTTACCGAAGGTATTCCACACCAGACCATCTATTCCCTGATCCGCTCTTCGGACGGGCTTCTTTATATCGGTACCTATAACGGCTTCTGTCGCTATATCCCCGCTACCCGGCATTTTGAAGAAATAGACCTGCCTCTCAGTGGCAACCGGAGCAATCAGTTTGTCAATTCCCTACTGGAAGATACGGCGCGTGGCTGCATCTGGATCGGTACGGAAGGGTGTCTTTTCAGATATACGCCTGCCGACGGCCGTACTCAGCGGATTGATGCTTTCCACGATAATTCCGTCAAGTCATTGGCACTGGATGGCAGTGGGCAGTTGCTGGTGGGTACGGACAACGGTTTGTATGTATATCAGGAAGGGGAACCTTTGTTGCACGTGGTCCACGACTCCCGAAATCTGCAATCACTCTCCAATAATATCATCTGGACCATCTTTGCCGACCGGGAACATAACATCTGGCTGGGCACGGATTACGGAATTTCCATGTCACGGAACAACAATGCGTTGCGTTATATCCCCATTTCACAAATCACCGGAACGGGAGAGGGGAACCAGTTCTATTCCATGCTTCGCGATACACACGGAACTTACTGGTTTGGCGGAACTAACGGACTGATTCGTTTCACCCAGCCCCTGGGTGAAGAACAAGATGTGGCCTGGTATAAAATGGGTGATCGGAAATATCCCTTGTCGCACAACCGGGTACGCCATCTTTATGAAGACCGGGAGCGGCAACTCTGGGTGGCTACCGATGGCAGCATTAGCCGTTATGAACCGAAGAACCGCCAGTTCGTCCATTATAGCATTGTGGATAGCACCCGTCGCTACAATGCCAACTGGGCGTATCATTTATTTGAAGACCGGGAAGGGAAACTCTGGATAGCCACTTGTCTCGGTGGAATTTTTGTGGTAGACAAACAGAATCTTATGCGTTCTTCCGGTGGTCCTTATATGGCAGAGAAGACGTATTCCATACACAACGGTCTTTCGGGTATGTTCATCAACCAGCTAATCCCCGACCGTGAGGGGAATGTATGGGCATTGCTGTACAACAGTGCCAATAGCATCGAGAAGATAAATCCCCGCACGGGCGAGATAACCCATATCGCCCCGGACGAACTGACAGGCGAAAGAACCCCCAACTTCATCCTCTCTGCCCAAGACGGTCATATCTGGATAGGCTTTCCCGGTGGTGTGATGCGTGTACAGCCTGATAACGATAGTATCCGTATGCTTCCTTTCGATGAGTACAATCACTATGCAATACTTTCCATGGCTGAGGCTGACGGAAAAATCTGGATATCTACTACCGACGGTTTCTGGGTGGCAGACCAGCAAACGCTGGAAATCCGTCGGCTGAATATCACTGATAAACGTTTCACCAGTATGTTCTTCGACCGGACAAACGGAGAATTTTACTTGGGTACGGCAGATGGCTTTGCCATATCTTCACCGGAAGCTCTGCTGGCGGAACACACCGAAAAGTCGCTTATCCTGACTGCCATTTATATCAACAACCAACTGTATCAGCCCAATATCTCACAAACTGATCTTTCACATTCCGGTACCGGACGCTCCGGCACTTCCTCATTGCCCGAACAAAGTATCCGCTACTCGCAACGAATAGAACTGGCTTATGACCAGAATAACCTTGCCTTTGAACTTTCCGACCTGCCTTATTCTCTTGAAGAAAAAAGCAAACTTGTATATCGTCTGGAAGGTGTGGATCGTGAGTGGAACTTGCTGAAAGCGAATACGAACCGTATCACTTACAATAACCTGAGTTATGGAGACTATCGTCTGTTGGTGAGTAAGTTGGACGCTTATGGAAAACCATCGGACCGGGCTTATACACTGGAGGTTCATATCATTCCCCCCTGGTACTATACTCCGTGGGCCAAGGCGCTCTATGTCTTGCTCTGTCTGATACTGGTGGTCTGGACCATCAACTTCTTCCGCGTTAAGAATCGCTTGAAGCTGGAGCGTATGGAGAAGGAGAAAATTTTGGAACAATCGCAGGCGAAAATGGAGTTCTTCACCAACCTTTCCCACGACCTAAAAACTCCGTTGAGCATGATTATCGCCCCTATCAGCAAGTTGCTGCCCGGTATCAAGGATCAGCAGGAGAAGAAACAACTGGAGCAGGTGCATCGAAATGCCATGAAGCTGAATTCACTCATTCATCAGGGATTAGACTTCAACCGGGTGGATAGTGGTAACAATACGTTGTTGATACTTTCTCAAATCGAACTGGTATCTTTTGCACGTGGCTTATTTGCTTTGTATGCAGAGGAGAAGGCGAAAGAGAAGAAACTAACTTTTCATTTTCATACCGACCGTGAAAGGATATACATACAGATGGATGCCATAAAACTGGAATCTATCTTGGATAACCTCTTGTCCAATGCCGTGAAGTACACTCCGGAAGAGGGTGAGGTAACATTTCGTTTACAGGCTTCTGATAAAGAGGTGCATATCTCTGTATCCGATACAGGTATAGGTGTTCCCCGGCAGGATCAACCGTATGTTTTCCAGCGCTTCTTCCAATCTCCCAAGACGGCAGGCAAAAAGGAGGGCACGGGTATCGGACTATATTTGGTAAAGACTTATACGGAACTGCATGGTGGTAATGTTCAACTTTCTTCAGAAGAGAATAAAGGTACTACCATTACGCTGACTCTTCCGGTGATTGCTATGGAACACTCTGCCGTAGAGGTTTCTCCGGAAACTGTTTCTTCTGATATCGAACCTGTCGCTGCCGGAGTTGAAGTTGTGGTTCCAGATACAGGTATGCCTGCTTCGGATGCACCATTGCTTCTGATTGTGGATGATACTCCGGAGGTTTCAGAGTTTATCTATCAGATACTGCATACCAAATATCGTTGCCGTTTAGCGGATAATGGTAAGATAGGTATGGAACTCACTATGGAATTAATGCCCGATCTGATTATAGCTGATGTCATGATGCCCGTAATGGATGGACTTGAAATGGTGCGTCATATCAAGAAGAATATTCCCACATCTACTATTCCCATTATCTTGCTGACGGCGAAAAGTGATAAGGAAACAGAGCTTGAAAGTATCCAGTTACATATAGATGCTTTCATTCCTAAACCCTTTGAACCGGATATTTTACTTTCGCGCGTGGAGCAGTTATTACATAGCTGGGAGACGCATGAAGCGAAAGCCCGTATGGAAGTTCTTTCCACTCCGAAGGAGATAGAGGCGGTTTCTTATGATGAGAAGTTTCTGGCAAACGTGATTCATCTGATTGAAGAACATATCTCGGACTCCGAACTGAATGTGAATGCCCTTTGTGAATGGACCGATATTAATAACAAGCAGATGTATCGCAAGATAAAGCAACTGACGGGTATGACACCTGTGGAATACATTAAGTCCATCCGCATGAAAAAGGCGGCTATGCTGCTGAAGCAGCAGAAGTTTACTGTGGCTGAAGTGATGTATATGGTCGGTTTCTCCAATCATTCCTATTTCTCTAAATGCTTCCAGGCAGAGTTTGGGGTGACGCCGAAGCAGTATGTCTGAAGGGGGGCTTTTATAAGAAGACTTCCGCGCCAAGCAGGTTATTGAAATAGGTTGCATTGCGTTCATCCTCCAGTCCACCGTCGAGGGTGAACAGTAGTTGGTACTTGGTCTGTGTATTCGCCATTCCCACAATTACAGAAACCACCGCTTCCCGTTTGGGAAACTGAACTAAGGTGACTCCCTGCACCATTCCATCGGAATATTCGCTTGCAGCAAAAGCATTGTACACGGCATTGGGCACTTCATCCATTGTTTCCCAGTCAATCTGTCTCATTTCCCATTGCGCTTTGGAGTTGAACCAGACCTTTGTGTCGAAACCATTCTGTATAAAGTCCGCTACATAGTAAGTCTCATCCCGTGACCAGGCAACATCCTTGGCGGCAGGATACATCTTTTTCAGTGCTGTCTGCACATTGACAGGCGCATAATCGGCCAGGGCCGGAACTGATGTCAGGAGCATCAGAAGCAAGAAAGAATACGTCAACTTTTTCATTGTTCCTTCATTAGATTGTTATCGTTTCGAAAAGAACAACGAGTGGTGAGTTTTGTTTAGCAGAACTTTATTTATCAGGCACACTGTCGAGCGGAAGTATAAACAGGAAACGTGCTCCTCCGGTATAATTCTTATCCAGTTTCACTTCCCCTTTCAGGCGTCCGGCAATGATGGAACAGATGTTCAATCCGAGTCCTGTGCCCTGTTTGAATTCATCCAGCTTGCTGAACCGGTCGAAAACGCAATCTGCCTGGTCTGCCGGAATCCCCGGACCGGTATCTGTAACGGAGAAGGTTATCTTTCCCGGATTCTCCGTAAGAGAGCAATGAAGGTGAATCTCGCCCCGTTCCGTGTGTTTCTCCGCATTGGTCAGGAAATTGATAAGTACCTGTTGCAAGCGTTCTTTGTCCGTTACAAACAGGTAGTCATTCGGCACATCGGAAGTGAAATAAGACTTCACTTTTTTCGGATTACGATGCACAACGGAAACCATTGCTACCTGGCATAATTCATTGCAACGGTGGGGCGCCAAATGCATTCTGTATTTACCACTTTCCAGACTGGCAAGGTCGAGGACATCATTGATCAGTGTAGTCAGCAACTCGGAATTCTGCTGGATGAGCATGCTGAACTCTTCCTTTTCTTCTTCGTCAACTTCCATGTCCGGAGTAGATAATACCTGTGAGAATCCGACTATGGCATTGAGTGGTGTGCGAATTTCGTGACTCATGTTCTGTATAAAGAAGCTTTTCATCCGGTCCGATTCCTCAGCATGATCGCGTGCAACGGTGAGCTCTTCGTTTTTCTCCTGTAGGATAGCCATTGTTTTACGGCGTCTGTACAGGTAGAATATCAGGAAGCAGGTGAAAAGAAACAAGAATGAGAGCACAAGACTGAGGGTTACGATGTAATGTTGGGAGGCGCTTTGTTGCTCTTTTAAAATGGCTTTTTGCTTTTCCGCTTCTACATTGAGGCGTGCCAGATCCAGATTCCGGTTTTCCAGTACTAACTTACTATTCTCGATATTCATCATTTCCAGTTCAGACTGCGACTTTGTCCGGTCCAGTTCCAGCTGGGTATTCTTCAGGTTGAGTGCTGTATTCTGATATTCCAGGGCTTTGGCGTCCAATTTTATGCGTTCAGTACCTATACGTGCATTTAGTTCGGCGATGTCTGATGACTGTACCTGGCGGTTGACAGAATCCTGATAATTGTGGAGCCAGTTATTATAGATATAAGCTTTTTCATAGTTTCCTGATTTCAGATATATTTCATGATGCATCTGGTTGGCTGACAATAAATTGCGTAAGGAATCCGCTTCAGTATGTGCCTGATCGTAATTTTTATTTAGAATGAGTTTATAGATATGCAGGCGTTGTACGGCTGTCTTGCGAATGACACCATATTGTTCTATTACCTGCGTGCATTCATCATAACAAGCATTAAAATCATCAATACGCTTCATGGAATACAATACTTCGCATTTATTTAGCAGGGAGGCTACACGACTTTCATTGGTTTTAGCGGCTTTAGCAGCTTTCTCTGCATATTCCAAAGCCACTTCACCTTCGCCTTTATCCCGATAATATTCAGAAAGGTTTATATACATATATGTCGGGTCCTGATCGGGTAGGTTCTTTAGCATATATTCCAACGCATTTTTGTAGTACTCTGTGGCTACCTCCCTGTTTTGACGCATGTAGTAAATGTTCCCTAAAGTGAAGATACACGAAAATATCCCATACTCGTGCTGATCTTTGAAAGCCTGTATTTTCATTTCTTCAGCTTTTTGCAGGGCTCGCAATGAATGTCCGTTATTCAACAGGCAGTTTATTTCGTTGGTACAGGCAGAATAATAATATTGGAGATAATTATTTTTTCTTGCTTCTTCTTTAGCTCGGGTTGCTGCTTGTTCCAGTTTCTCATAATTATTGGTACTCAGATAAAAGCTGACAGGGATTGTTAACGCCAGGCATTGTGCTTTCTTGTCTTTCTTTTGCGTGGCTTCCGCATAAAGCGTATCAGCAATAAGTAGTCCTTGGGGCTGAGTACGCCATTTGATGGCACGTTGGAAGATGGGATATAATGAGTCGTCTATCTTATAGGGATTATTTTGCGCCCCTGCAGAAATGCAGAGTCCTGTGAGGAGCAGCAAAATTAGTATGTTGGTGTGTCTTCTCATTTAATCTCTTGTATAAAGAATGCGCCAAAGATACTTCTTTATGCCTAATAATTACAAGAATCTGGAGAAAAAATACCAGTTTGTCCGATTAATTGTTTCTGGTTGTTATTATATTCTAATTCGGAATTTGCCTATGGATATCACTGATAATCAATGCATGTCCTTTTTGTGTTGTTTTATGTCCGATATCTGCTTTGACAAATAATAGCCCTCCATTACTTTTGCCGTCAAGAAAAACCAACTTGAATTTGATGACATGCAGAGACACATTCTTACCTTGATTATTTGTTTGCTGGCAGTAGTTGCTCCGGCACAGAACAAAGTACAAAAAAGCGTTCCTACTATTTATGTAGATGCCGGCGGCGTCATGCGTTGGTCGGATACGAAGAAAGAAGCTTCTTTCTTTGGTGTGAACTATACCTTACCCTTTGCACATGCCTATCGGGCGATGGGCTATCTGGGAGTGGACCGTAAAACTGCTATCGACCGTGATGTCTATCACATGGCACGTTTGGGACTGAATGCTTACCGTATTCACATCTGGGACGTAGAAATTTCCGATGCAGAAGGTAACTTGCTGGAAAATGAACACCTGGAATTATTGGACTACCTTATCCATAAATTACAGGAACGTGGTATCCGTACCGTTATCACGGCACAGACTGATTTTGGCAACGGTTATCCGGAACGCAACCAACCCACCGGTGGCTTTTCATCCCATTATGATAAATGTGCCGTTCACAACGATGCTGAAGCTATTGCTGCACAGGAAAAGTATATTGCTGCTCTTGTACGCCACGTGAATCCTTATACAGGTTATGCTTACAAAGACGATCCTTATATTGTAGGCTTTGAAATAAACAATGAGCCTTGCCATCCCGGCACTGTAGTCGAAACGCGTAATTACATAAATAAGATGCTGTCCGCCCTGAAACGTGCAGGCAACCGCAAACCGGTGTTCTACAATGTCAGCCATAACCAGCATGTGGTAGAGGCTTATTATTCTACAGCTATACAAGGTACTACCTATCAATGGTATCCCATTGGGCTTGTATCCGGACATACCCGCAAGGGGAACTTCTTGCCTTTCGTTGACCGTTATGATATTCCTTTCTCTAATCTGAAAGGTTTCGATAAGAAGGCCCGTATGGTTTATGAATTTGATCCCGCTGATATTCTTTATTCCTATATGTATCCGGCCACTGTACGCACTTTCCGTACAGCCGGTTTCCAGTGGATTACTCAGTTTGCTTATGATCCTATCGACATGGCGGCCTACAATACTGAATACCAGACTCATTACCTGAATGTAGCATACACCCCGAATAAGGCTATCGGATTGATGATTGCCGCAGAAGCGGCGCAGAAAGTGGGCAGAGGAGAGAGTTTTGGCAATTATCCGGCAGATACATTATTCAATGATTTCCGTGTCAGCTATGTGCAGGATTTAAGCGAACTGAATGACGGAGAGAAATTCTACTATTCCAATACAACTCAAACCCGTCCGAAAGATATTTCTCAGCTTCGCGCAATTGCAGGTTGTGGCAAATCTCCGGTGGTGAATTATGAAGGTACGGGAGTTTATTGGCTGGATCGTTTGGAAGAGGGTGTTTGGCGTTTGGAAGTAATGCCCGATGCCGTACAGGTTAGTGATCCGTTTACAAAGCCTTCTTTGGATAAAGAAGTAATGCGCATTGTTTCCGGTGCATGGGATATGACTCTGAATTTACCTGATTTAGGTAAGCAATTCCGGGTGAACGGCTTGAATAATGGAAATACATTCAGTACACAAGCTGCGAATGGTAAGATTTCTACCCTCCGTCCGGGCGTTTATTTGTTACAGCGTGAAGGTATATCTGCTTCCGGTAAATGGACTGCTGATGCTCATTGGCAGAATATTACTCTTGGTGAATATGTATGTCCATCCATTTCAGATAATAAAGGTTTTACTGTTACTCATTCTCCTGCCAAGACAGTAGATGCCGGTAAAGATTTACAGATAGAGGCCATTGTGGTGGGTAATGAAATACCCGATTCCGTTATTATCTACACAGATAAGATATCTTTCTGGAATGAAAAGAATCCTTATCTGAAAATGAATCATACAGGCGGTTACACTTATTGTGCTACCGTACCTGCTACAGAGATAAAAGAGGGTTGTTTTAGGTATAACATCGTCGTTTGTCAAGGCGATAAGCGACAAACGTTTCCTTCGGGAGTAGCCAGGAGTCCACTGGATTGGGACTATACTTCGGCTACCCTGTGGGAAACCAACATAGTCGCTCCTGAAAAATCACTGTCTCTGCTGGAAATAGTGGATGCTGACAGTAAATTGGAAACATATACTATGCCTGAATGGAGCCGTACGAACCGGCAATTAATACAAAATGCACCGACAGAGAAGCCTACCCTGCGCATTACCTTCGAGTCTAAAGATAAGGCACCCGTCTTCGTTCTTCGTTGCTATATTAAGGACGATATAAACGGACGCCCTGAGCGACTCGCTTCCTGCCATACTTTGTGTATCCATGCAAAGAAGATTCCCGAAGGACTAAAAGCCGGCTTCATGACTTCTGACGGGTATACCTATCTTGCTTCGTGTGCCGCTGCGACTGATGGTATCATTCGTGTACCCTTGCAGGATTTAAAACAAACGAATACCGCTTTGCTTCCCCACGCCTATCCGGTCTTCCTTGATCATTATTTCCGTCCGCAGACTGAAATACCTTTCAGGGTAGAGGGGATTGAAACTCTTGAACTCTCCTTTGACGGAGTTGCTGAAAAGACTGCGGAAATAGAGATAGGGAGTATCTGGCTTGAATAAAATAACTACAATTTTTCATCCGCAGATGACACATCTCTTTAGATTTGATTATGTAACACTTTAAAACAAATACCACGTATGAGAAACAAAATCTTAAGTTTTCGCGTCACAGCGTTCTTTTGCCTGCTGTGTATCGCATTGTTAGGAACTGTCAGCCCGGCCTTCGCACAAGAGGGAAAGAAAATAACCGGGCATGTTGTAGACGACACGAACGAACCACTAATCGGTGCCAGTATCCTGGTAGTAGGTACCAGTACGGGTGTAATCACCGACCTTGATGGAAATTTCAACATCATTGTTCCTTCGGGAGCTACCGCCTTACAAATATCTTATGTAGGCTATGAAACTGTAACTGTACCTGTGCCAAGCGGTAACACTGTAAATGTGAAAATGAAAAGCGATGCACAGATGTTGAGTGACGTCGTTGTCATTGGTTACGGTACGCAACGCAAGAGCGACCTTACCGGTTCTGTTTCCAATGTCAGTAGTAAGGATTTTAATTCCGGACTGATTTCCTCGCCTGAACAACTTATTAACGGTAAAGTATCCGGTGTACAGATTATGAGCAATAGTGGTTCACCCACAGCCGGAAGTACCATCCGTATTCGTGGCGGTGCTTCGCTGAACGCCTCGAACGATCCGCTTATCGTCCTCGACGGTGTACCCCTCGAAGCAGGAGGTATCAGTGGCAATACCGGAAACTTTCTTAGTTTGATTAATCCGAGTGACATTGAAAGTATGACCATCTTAAAAGATGCTTCTTCTACTGCCATTTACGGTTCACGTGCTTCGAACGGTGTTATCATTATCACTACCAAGAAAGGCAGCAATGACCGTATGAAAGTAAGTCTCAGTACTACCAACTCCATACAAACTCGTACGAAACTTGCCGATATGCTTTCGCATGACGAGTTCGTAGATGTGATCAACAGTCGTGGTACAGATGCACAGCGTGCTTTGCTGGGTACTTCCAATACCGACTGGAACGATCAGATTTACCAGAATGCTTTCGGAACGGATAATAACGTCAGCATTGCCGGACGTTTGGCAAAGAATTTTCCGATACGAGTTTCCATCGGCTACTATAACCAGAGCGGTTTATTGAAAACTGACAAGGCGGAACGTCTCACGGGTAGTGTTTCTCTGTCTCCCAGCTTCTTTGACGACCACTTGAAAGTAAATGTTAATGTAAAAGGCTCTGTCAATAACAACCGTTTTGCCGAAACCGGTGCTATCTGGGCTGCTGCTACCTATAACCCCACTTTACCTGTTTATTCCGGTAACCATGCTTTTGGCGGATATCTGGAAGCACTCGACAATGTGGGTGAGCCGGTAAATGCTGCTGTTCTCAATCCTTTGGGCTATATCAAGCAAAATAAATCAACTAGTAAAGTTACCCGCTTTGTGGGCAATGCGGATGTGGATTATCGGGTACATTTCCTGCCTGATCTGAAATTTCATGCTACATTGGGTTACGATTATGCAGAAGGTAAGGGAAAGGTTTACGTTCCTGCTGAGGCTATGCAGTACTACACTACCGGTGGTCGTGATTACAGTTATGGACCGCAAAAGAACACCAACCGCTTGCTGACTACTTATCTTAACTATAATAAGTACCTTGACTCGTGGAAAAGCAATATCGATGCCACTGTCGGTTATGATTATCAGTTCTGGAAAAGTACTTCCCCGTTGTATAGTGAACTGAACACTCTGGGAGCTGTACAAAGTACTTCCGCAGCTACTGACCAGCGGCATGCACTTATTTCTTATTATGCCCGTTTGAACTACACCTTCGATTCCCGTTATATGCTTACAGCTACCGTTCGCCGTGACGGAACCTCACGTTTCAACAAAGACAACCGCTGGGGTACTTTCCCTTCCGTTGCTCTGGCGTGGAGAGTGAGCGAAGAAGCTTTTCTGAAAGATAACACTGTGCTGAGTAATTTGAAACTTCGTGCCAGCTATGGTGTCACCGGACAACAGGATGGCATCGGCAACTATAATTATCTGCCTGTCTATACTTACAGTCAAACTGGTGCGGAAGTACAGTTTGGTAATCAGTTTATCAATACTTATCGTCCCGAAGCCTATGTTTCCGATTTGAAGTGGGAAACCACTACTTCCTGGAATGCCGGTTTCGATTTTGGTTTCCTGAAAGACCGTATCAGTGGTAGTTTTGATTTCTACACGCGTAAGACTGAAGATCTGCTTGCTACCGTAGCTGCCCCTGCCGGAAGTACTTTCGATAAGACTATATTGACCAATGTGGGAAATGTGGATAGTAAAGGTATTGAAGTTACCTTGAATGCCACTCCAATACAAACTAAGGATTGGAACTGGGATGTCAGCTTCAATATGACCTGGCAGAAGATGAAAGTAAAGAACCTCTCACTTGTAGAAAGCAGTGCCGTTACCAACACAGCGGTAGGTCCGTGGATTGACGGCTATCAGTTCCAGGTCTTGAGTGAAGGTTATGAACCCTATATGTTCTATGTATATCATCAACTTTATGATGAGAAAACCGGTAAACCCATTGAAGGTGCCTATGCCGATCTGAATGATGACGGTGTGATAGACAGTAATGATCTCTATCGCTACAAGTCTCCGGCTCCCGATTTTATCTATGGTTTCAGTACCTCGCTTCGTTATAAGAAGTGGACACTGAGCACCAGTCTTCGTGCCAATGTAGGAAACTATGTGTATAATGGTATGGCTATGAATACAGGGGCATGGAGTACTGTCAGCTATAATACATATCAGTTGAATAATCTTAATAGCAGTTACCTGAAGACTGGTTTTCAGAATCGCCAGTATCTGTCAGATTACTACATTGAGAATGCTTCTTTCCTGAAAATGGATAATCTGTCACTGGCTTACAACTTCGGTCGTATTTGCAAGTGGTTCAGTATGAATGCCAGTGTAATGGTACAAAACGTATTCTGCATTACCAAGTACACAGGTGTCGACCCGGAAGTGCCTAACGGTATGGATGTATCTTTCTATCCGCGTCCGCGCACTTATTCACTGAGTCTGGGATTTGAATTCTAAGTCATCATTAAAGCTGAAAAAACAATGAAAAAGATATTTTATTCCGTACTGTTCATAAGTACCTTCATTTTTTCTTCCTGTGTGGGCGATCTTGATCAGTTTCCGCACAAAGAAACCACTTCTGCCGATGTATATGCAGAAGCCGCCAACTACAAAGCCGTATTAGGCAAACTCTATGTTTCTTTTGTTACTGCCGGACAGGAAAAAGGCGGTGGCAATGCTGATCTCAGTAGTAATAACGGTCAGGATTATATGCGTTGCTATTTCAATTTGCAGGAGTGTGGCACCGATGAACTGGCATCTACCTGGCTTGAAGGTGATAAGGTAGGTGATCTTACTTATCTGACCTGGGATGCTAATGATACCTGGGTATCGGATATGTACTACCGTATCTATTATACTATCGCTTTGTGTAACGAATTCCTGCGCAATGCGGGTGATGATCAGATTGCCAAGTTCACTGAAAGCGAACAGGCAGACATCCGCCATTACCGTGCTGAGGCTCGCTTTATCCGTGCTTTGGCCTATTATCATGCACTCGATCTTTTCCGCAATATCCCGTTCGTAACAGAAAACGATCCGGTGGGTAGCTTCCTTCCGCCTCGTTACACCGGAACGCAAGTGTTTGAATACATCGAGTCCGAACTGAAAGATATCGATACTGATTTGTTGGACCGCAATGCTTGCGAGTATGGTCGCGCCTGTAAACAAGCTGCCTACACTTTGCTTGCTAAACTTTATCTGAATGCGAAAATATATACGGGTAATGAACATTGGACGGATTGCATCACCTATTGTAAAGAGGTAATTAAGGCGGGTTATACTCTTGAAGATGATTATGCGAAGCTTTTCAATGCTGATAATGACAAACGTACCAATGAAATCATTTTCTCATTGCCGGTAGATGCTGCACGTACAGTTTCCTGGGGAAGTACTACCTATATTATCTGCGGTGCCGTAAGCAATGCTTCCGATTATCAGAAACCGGAGAAATACGGTGTGACCAGTGCATGGGGAATGTTCCGCGTTCGTGGCGAAGTTCCCGCGTTGTTTCAGGAGGGTGATGGCCGTGCCATGTTCTTTACTGAAGGGCAGACTCAGACAGTAGATGTGATAGACAACCAGAGTAATGGTTATTTTGTGGAGAAGTGGACGAACCTGACTGATGCCGGAGAAGCTGCTTCGAATACAGTAGACGGTGGAGTGAATACAGATTTTCCGTTGTTCCGTTTGGCCGATGTATATCTTATGCTGGCTGAGGCCGTGGTACGCGGTGGTTCCGGTAGTGACGTTACTACTGCACTGGGCTACGTGAACGAATTGCGTGAGCGTGCATTCGGTAGCGATGCAGGTGCTGTCACCAGCGGCGAACTGACTCCGGACTTTATCCTTGATGAACGCGCCCGTGAACTTTATTGGGAATGTACACGTCGTACGGACCTGATTCGCTATGATAAATTTACTACTTCCAGTTATCTGTGGCAGTGGAAAGGTGGAGTGAAAGACGGTCGTGCAGTTAATAGTAAGTATAATATCTATCCTATTCCGACTACAGACCTTACGGCAAATCCTAATTTATACAATGAAAACTATTAATACCTTATGAAGATTATGAAGACAATAACTAATTTCCTCTTTTTGCTGGTAGCGGCTGTGTGCTTTGTCGCTTGCGAGAAGGATGGAGACAAAATATATCTGAATAGTATAGAAGCCGGTGATCTGATGGCTTCGGAAAGTGAAGTCGTTCTGTCACAGGATAACAGTAAGGATATTGTTCTGTCACTGGCATGGACGCGGGACAATCTGGCTGTCAGCGATCCGAATGTATCAACTCCCGATTTGATAACGATGACTTTACAGGCATCTACTGCCAGTGACTTTTCGTCTGCGGTGGTGGAGTCTGTAGAAACTTCCCTTTCTAAAGTTTATACGGGTGCTGACTTAAATACGGTAGCCAAGAATCTGGGGGCTACTCCGGATGTAGCCAATACATTTTATTTCCGTCTGATGTCGAAGACCGGAAGCAATATGGAGCCGGTTTACAGTAATACGGTTACTGTATCCGTTACCCCTTACACCATTGATATGAGTGTGGGTTACGTTCTCGATACCAAACAGGCTGATACCGGACTGACACTTTATTCGGCTGCTTCCAATGGTGATTATGTAGGTTTTATGGGAGTCTCCGGTTGGTACAATTACTATCTGAAAGAAGGTGACGGTACTATTTGGGGAAATGACGGTGTAACCGGAACAGCTTTCCTGATGTCTTCTGAAAATGATTCTGACAAGCGCTGGAACTTCTGGTTCCCGGGACGGAGCGGCTGCTACTATGTAGATGTAAATACCAGTAAGAAAGTCTGGTCGGCACTTTATATTCCTTCCTTGACCGTTGCAGGTGACGTTGCAGGTGAAATGACTTTCGACCGTGCGAATGTGAAGTGGACGCTTACTTTCAATGCTGCGCAAGCCGGAAATGTAAATCTGAAAGTTTCAGGTATCGGCAGACTATATGACTATTCTACCGGGACGGAAAAGTCTGATACGGATGAGAATCCCGGAATAGAAACTCCTGTAGGCTTTGTACAAAGCGGAGAAAATCTTACCTTTGGCGGGCAGGCAGGTGATATTACGGTAAATGTTGCTACTGCGGGAGAGTGCACATTGGTTATCGACCTGAGTAATCCGAAACAGTGGAAGGCGGAAGTGACCAGTGGCAGTTCCGAACCCGAACCGGTAAGAGAAACCCTTTATATGCTGGGTATCAGTGAGGGTGAAGATAGCTGGACGTTCGATAATCATCTACGTCTTTACGATGAAGATAATTTGGGATATGCAGGAGTGGCGGATGTCAATTCCCCCTGGGGATATCAGATTGCCATTGAAGATGGAAATTGGGGAGATGTTTATAAATTGGGTGAAGGAGATGCTAATGCCGGAACATTGGCTTTTGGTACTGAGAATAATATCCCGGCTCCCGATGGCGGTCTTTATTTCTTTGATGTATCGCTGAAAGCATTAACTTATAAGTTAACGGCTTTAGGTAGTGAAATTTACGTTGCCGGTCTTAATAAACTGGAAGATGAAACGTGGACTTTCGAACCACTGCCGGCCGCAACTACCGCCGGTGTGTTCAGTGGCAGTATCACTATTACACAGCCGTCAGCCTGGGGCTTTAAGATTTACCTGTTCGATAATAACTGGGATTATGTATATGGCGGAAATGGTGGAAAGCTTTATTACAAAGGCAATGGCATTACAGATGATGCCACACTGGCTCCGGGTACATATACTCTGACCGTAGATTTAATTCATGCAACCTATACCATTGAATAAAAGAGAGAAATTATGAAACTTATGAATATATTAGTAGCCGGCTTGCTCCTATTGGGAGCCGCCGCTTGCAGTGACGACGATAAACCGACATTCCCCGAAGAACCGATTTATGATATGACCGGCTTTGCCAAAGGTGCCGATGTCAGTTGGTTGACACAGATGGAAGCATCAGGAAAGAAGTTTTATACAGTCTCCGGTCGTGAAACGGAGTGCATGACTTTACTGCGCGATCTGGGAATGAACTCTATTCGTCTGCGTGTATGGGTGAATCCTTCGGATGGTTGGTGTAATAAGAATGACGTACTGGCGAAAGCCTGGCGTGCTCACCAACTGGGGATGCGATTGATGATTGATTTCCACTATAGTGACGTTTGGGCAGATCCGGGAAGTCAGCACAAACCTGCCGCATGGGAAGGATTGTCTTTGGATGAATTGAAAGCGGCAATGACTGCTCATACTAAGGATGTGCTGAGTGCCCTGAAAGATAAAGGCATCACTCCCGAATGGGTGCAGGTGGGGAATGAAACAGGCCCCGGTATGCTGTGGGATACGGATGCTGCTGTAAGTGGTGGCATGGGTGGTAATGGCGTGGAATATGTTGAGAATAAAAAGAATTTCTCAGACTTTATTACTACCGGTTGTGTGGCTGTGAAAGAAGTGTTCCCTAATGCCAAAGTGATTGTTCATTTGCAAGGAGGAGACGATAACAATCTGTATCGCTGGATTTTCGATGTACTGAAAGAGAACAATGCTCAATATGACGTGATCGGCATGTCCCTTTATCCGGGTACGGATACTTGGAAGACGATGACTTCTTCTTGTATCGCCAATATGAAAGATATGGTAAGTCGCTACAACAAGGAAGTGATGATTTGTGAAGTCGGCATGTCATGGGATGAGGCCGCAACGTCGAAAGAGTTCCTGACCGAACTGATAGCTCAATCGAAGGCTATAGATGAGTGTTTGGGTGTCTTCTACTGGGAACCTCAATCCTATGGTGGTTGGAATGGCTATACATTAGGTGCTTTTGATGAAAGTGGCAAACCGACCGTTGCAATGGACGCATTTAATCAATAATATACCATAATGAAAAAACTATCGACTTTATTCTTAATGACCTTACTCGCTGCCTCCCTGCATGCTCAGCGCAGCGAGTATCTACTTGAAAAGAACTGGAAGTTCATGAAGGGGGAAGCTCCGGAAGCCATGAAGCCGGAATTTGACGACCGGAAGTGGGAAACTGTAACCGTGCCTCACGACTGGGCCATCTTCGGTCCCTTCGATCGCAGCAACGATTTGCAGGAAGTGGCGGTAACGCAGAACTTCGAGAAGAAAGCTTCCGTCAAGACCGGACGTACCGGTGGACTTCCGTATGTTGGCATCGGATGGTATCGTACTAGGTTCGATGCCCCCGTCAATCAACAGACGACACTTGTCTTTGATGGTGCCATGAGTGAAGCCCGTGTATATGTCAATGGACAAGAAGCATGCTTCTGGCCATTTGGTTATAATTCTTTCCATTGTGATGTCACCGGACTTTTGAATAAAGACGGTAAAAACAATACGCTTGCCGTGCGTTTGGAAAATAAACCACAATCTTCCCGTTGGTATCCTGGCGCAGGACTTTATCGCAATGTGCGTGTAGTGAGTACCGATAAAGTACATGTTCCTGTATGGGGTACTCAGCTGACTACTCCTCATGTTTCTGATGAGTATGCTTCAGTACGTCTGTTGACCACTATTGCCAATGATGAAGAAAGAGACATCCGTATCGTGACAGAGATAATCTCTCCCGATGGGAAAGTCGTTGCAACGAAGGATAATACCCGTAAGATTAATCATGGTCAGCCTTTTGAACAAAACTTCCTGGTGAATGCTCCTTGCTTGTGGTCGCCGGAGACACCTTATTTAACGTGAGTTCGACGAAATATAAGTGTCTGAAAATTTGGTGATTAGCGAAAATT
>ERZ1027262.87-NODE-87-length-36317-cov-14.615796_pt1 | contig 36317 bp, 34 predicted proteins | sample MGYA00519472_ERZ1027262 | MGnify/ENA primary metagenome ERZ1027262 (study PRJEB26926, sample SAMN06164796) | human gut metagenome | biome: ENVO:00009003; feature: ENVO:2100002; material: ENVO:00002003 | host: Homo sapiens | place: USA | collected 2012 ... | reverse complement strand
GAACGGGGGTGGCAGTGGTGCCAAACGGGACAGCGCCAGCCTTGAATCCGCCATATCTTCCGGGGCAGTATACCGAATATCTGGCAGCGGTGCAGGGATGGGCACAGCAGGCTTTGACGGAAGGGGGAAGTAGTATTGAGGGTGGTTCAGTACCTGACTTCTATGTAGGTCCAAATGGCAAAGCATTGCCCAGTCAATATAAAGACTGGATAGGCACAAATATACAAAAAGAACTTTTAGAACAAGCTGAAAATCTGCAATTACAAAATGCAATAAAGCAGTTATACAGAGGAAATTCATTTATAGGTGATGGTGGAACCGCAGATGTAATAAGATTTGAGCAACAGACAGGATTGATGTTAGGTAAAAATGGTGGTTCTCATGTTCAGAAAGGAATAGATATGGCAAAATACATTGAAAATAAAATTTTGACACAAGACTTAAGTCCTTCAGACAGGGCCTTGACCATACAATTGTTAGAAGATTTATACAGTGCGCTAGGTAGGTGATAGTATATGAAATATGATGAATTATATACAACTTTTAAAGAAGATATTCCAGAAGGCAGCTCTTTTTTTGAGATTAAAGAAAAAGAGAATTTGATAGATGAAACTGATGGGATACACATAGTGTTTGGTATGGTTATAGTTCCATATATTCTTTATATTGTCCAGAATAATAAAATGCTCGAAATAAATAAAGTATTTTCATTTTTAGAGAATATGGCAATATGTGAAGATATAAAAATTAAAGAAGTTTTAGATTTCACAGTATTAGAGCAATTAGTAGATGAAGGACAGGATATTCTTGAGCAATGTAAGCAATATATGAAAAAAAACACGTTGAAACATTGTGAAGAAGTAGAAAAATATTTTTTGTAATAATTTTGTAACATCTCACTTGACGATCCTTAACCCTCATACTAATGTTCTGTACCTCAGGCAAGGAAATGGGAGCGCCGACAGGAAGCGGGCTGTATGACAGCGCCCGGGGGCTTACAGAGATGGCAAGTATGCAGTTCGCAGTCTATGGACTGATGAATCCGTACACTTACCAGAGACCAAAGATCACGCCGTTACCGAATGAGACTGGCTTAACCGTGCCGGGAGGAACGGGGGTGGCAGTGGTGTCAAACGGGACAGCGCCAGCCTTGAAGCAGCCATACCTTCCGGGGCAGTATACCGAATATCCGGCAGCAATGCAGGGCTGGGCACAGCAGCTTTGCCGGGAGGGGAAAGTAGTATTGAGAGTGGCACATCAACAGTTCAAAAAGTCTTTACAGATAATCCTTTTGATGAAGCGAGAAATTTAAGATCTAATATTAAATATCAAACGGGTGAATTTAAGTATAATTATGAAACAGATGCTAATGGAAGGATATCTAATTGGAATACTGATAATCTGCAATTAACGGAACGAGATGGTCGACTAAATTATAACTCGAACTCTCCAGGAAAAATTGAAGGAGATCATGCAGGACACTTAGCGGGAGATAGATTTGGTGGATCACCAGAACTGGATAATATTGTATCTCAATCACAAAATGTTAATTTAAGTCAATATAAAAAGATTGAAAATCAATGGGCAAAAGCTATAAGTGAAGGAAAAGAGGTAACGGTAAATGTTGATATTAAATATGATGGAGACGGTTTACGTCCTATAGAATTTAATGTAGAATATACAATTGATGGTGACTTCTTTAGTCAAAGTATCCTAAATTAATGGAGGAAGTGCAATGGAAAAAATGTTTGAAGACTATTTTTCAGAAATACAAGCGGACATGGTGTCAATTTGCTTGGAATATGTGGAAAAAAGAGCTGAGAAGATTTATATTTACTGTTCTTTTGAAAATGGTATGATATCCAGTGGTTTCTTTTATAAAGTTAATAGTAAAATTGTAAAGAAGAACAAACTAAATGACGTTATAGTAGATGGACAAAAAAAATATGATGTATCAATACCTAGACAAAAGGGAGCTATTAATATTATTAATGATGATATAAAGGCTCTTAAGAGATTATGTCAAGAATATCAAAAAGAAATGCCAACACAGATTAAATTGATATATGATGTTATATCTAATAGATTAAATGCCGATTATAGCTATGACATAATATTTAGTAATGATCAAAACAAGACGGCATATGATGTTTTAGATGAGTGGTATCAGTTAGAAAAAAGTAATGAATAATAATTTTTAAAGTTCGGCACAGAAAATAAAATATGTTGATTTCAACTGAGATGAAATTGTATTACAATATAGTATCAGGAAAATATGACAAAAATACAATGTTTTCCCTGATGATCAAAAAAACTCATGTTGCAATGGCATTCATCAAAGGGGATAAGGGGAAAAATTTCTTTTATAAGTTCTTGCATAATTAAATAAAAAACACAGTATCAGCGGTATTTATAAGACTTTCAAAGCCATGAAATACCGCTGATGTTCTATCCGTCTTTATAAGTCAGTCAGTTATATCAGTTAAACATGATTTTCGATAAGGCCTGCTTGGATGCCGTCCGTTCTTTATATCTTTTTATCAGGTTGATCGCCAGCTTCCGGGCCATGTTCAGGTTTTGCTGTATATTTTTGTCCTCTATCCGGCACTGGGCATGGATGTCTGATCGGAAATGCAATTCTGTATCCGGGGGGCATCTGTCATTCATTTGTGGCTCTGGATTGGAAGAAAACTGGGGAATTGGTGATTTATGACCCGTGGGATGGAAATATAGGGACATATACAATAGATGGTGGCTCTGATTGCAGAGAATGCAAGGGTAGGTTCCTACACCGATGAATTCGATGAGAGGTATCGCAGGATTGCAGAAGAAATCACCACCCTAAAAGAGGAGCAGATAGAGACCAGAAGAAAGAAAAAACTGGCTGACAGTTACGAACAGCGGTTGAAGGATATGGACAGTTTCCTAGAGAAACAGACCTGCCAAATACCGGAATTTGATAATGATATTGTAAGAAGACTGATAGCAAGCATCAAGGTAGTCTCTGCTAAGAAGCTGATTATCCAGTTCCAGTCGGGAATCGTCATGGAGCAGGAAATCAGATATGAGTAGATGACAGGCAGGGATGACAACTGAATAGGGAACGGAATTCCTGCCTGTAAAATAAATCCGTAGGATTTATGGTAAGAATAAAATGCCCGATGGGTTCGGGCGTTTTATTGTTGGCATAAAGGGCAACAAAGGAAGGAGAGCAGAAGATGGATTTGGAGGAATAAGAACAAATGTTCTAAAAAGGAATTTACAACAAACATCTGTTTTGATATAATTATATTGTCCGGATGCGATTTTATAAAGAATAGTTGTGAATACATTTAGATGATATTACTACTGCAGAAGAAGGGATATAATGAGTTACGCACATGAATTATGGCCAATTAGTGGAAAGAGTTTTTTTGATATAGATAATCAGAGTTATTTGGTACATATAAAATGGAGTAGAAATTTAAAAAGTGATTATCAGAGGCTATCAGAAAATTTTTTTATATGTGGATATAAGATATGTGAGAGGATAGTAGATAGTGGGCATGACAATATCAAGTCCGATATGTGGGTTTTGCCAAGTATGTACTTATTCAGACAAGGAATGGAATTGGGGATAAAGGCTCTTATATGCGATGCGGTTGCAAGTAAGAATAAAATACAGCAAATATTCCTTGGTTGTAAACACGATTTATATATGTTGTTTGAAGCGTATGAAGCAGAAACTACGCTTGCTCTTACTTTGGATGAATATAATTGGATTAAGAAGTATTTGTTATCTTTGGAAGAAGTAGACGCTAAGTCAGATTTGTTTCGTTTTCCCTTTGAGGATGATTTTTTATCTGTTTATAGGGATGATTTTTTAGATGTTGTTGATATGGCAAATAGCATGTTACAAGCATATGGAATTATTCAGAAATGTTTACAAATACCAGAGAGTGAAAGAATAGATAGATTTGATCCAGCGCGTTCGTCAGAGTTTTTGCAATTTGCGAGTCATGGATTTGGTAATTGCTCTTTATGGGAGTCGATTTCTGGAGATGGTTTTTACAAGCAGGTTCTGGGGTATAGTTTGGCAACAGAGTTTTTGTTTTATGAATGTAATGAAATTTCGAAAGAAGATAAGACATTTGGAATATTATTTCTATTGAGAAATCTTATAGAATTAGGTTTAAAGAGAATGTTTTATAAGACGATAGAACATGGTGTGCCAAGAAATATTTTTTTAAGTAAAAGAAGGAGTCACTTGCTCTACAAAGAATTATGGAAGAATGTACGTCCAATGATTGAATATTATGCAAAAGCTCAGGGACAGGATTTAGAGATAATTGATATTGTAGAGAGTCAAATTCAAGAATTAGGTAACATAGATAAAAATGGTGATATTTTTAGATATCCTACTTCATACAGTTTAGAATATCGTTTTGATAATATTGATTTGGACTTAAAAAATGTGTATGAGTTTATGCAGGCAATTTTTAATTTTTGTGATGGATGTGATTGTGAATTTGAATCTGTCGCAGATTGGGAGCCTGATATGATGCAGGAAATGGCACAGTACCAGGATTGGTATTAAGGGGGGAATGATGATGGCAGAGAAAATTAGAAAACTTGCGAATTCAGAAGTTGAAGTGTTGTCTAGAATAGTTGCAGAATGCATGACAGGAAGCCAAATGAATGAAATTTTTCGGGAATGCGGAGTAAGAGACACAAGCAATGAAAGTACAAAATGGAAAAGAATATACTATACTTTTTTAGCGAGACAAGAAATAGACGGATCGTCAAATGCTTTTCTTAATTTTATTAAAAAGAGCTTAAAACCGGTAAGGTTCATTAACGGTCAAAATGGTGATTATGATGAGATTTTATTAGAGATAAATAAACCATTGATGTTAATCGGGTTACAGATGACAAATGAGGGAAAGCTGATAAAGATAGAGGCAGCAACCACAATATCGGAGGTCGAAAGACGGACAAGAGATTTGGTAAGCGAGCTGCAAAAGAGGCATATTCATCAGGATGTAATAAAATGCTGTAAAGAAGAATACTTACAGGAGAACTATTTTCATGCAATCTTTGAAGCTGCAAAGAGTTTGTCAGAGAAGGTAAGAGAAAAGGCAGGGATACAGGATGATGGCTCCAACTTATTTAATAACGCTTTTGCAGTTAATAATCCCAGATTGGCAATAAATTCGTTGCAGACACCTTCGGAAAGAAATGCACAAAATGGGTTAAAAGAGATGTTAAACGGAGTTACACATATGGTTAGAAATGTAACAGCACATGAACTGAAGATAAAGTGGATTGTAAATGAGCAGGACGCAATTGATATTTTGACAACAATTTCCTTTTTACATAAACAGTTGGATGAGTGTTTTGTTGTTCCGCAGCATATTGCATAACTGAAAAAAGGTAAGGATAAAATTGAAGCACATATTATTAGATGCAAATCTGTGATTGCAATCTGTTTGATACAAAATTTGGCGTTAAGTATGATAATTATAATAGATATGTCACATGGAGAAATTTGATGAAATGTAAAATGAAATAGAAGTAGGAATACACAAGTAATGGATAGGAAATACTGATTGGAGGAATATTAGTGGAAAACAGAGAGGTTGGCTTTGTTGTGAATGATGAGTACAAAGCATGGATAGAAGATATTAAAAAACGGATAAAACAGAGTCAGATAAAAGCTGCAGTTAAAGTGAATTATGAATTGCTGGAATTATATTGGGGAATTGGAAGGGACATTGTTGCAAAGCAGAAACATGCTAAATGGGGTGATGCTTTTCTTGCAACAATGAGTAAGGATTTGCAAAAATCATTTCCTGATATGTCAGGTTTTTCGGTACAAAACTTGAAGAGTATACGATACTGGTATAAGTTTTATAATTCTGAGGAAAATGGCTTACAGCCTGTAAGCCGAATGGAACTTATTGAAAATATGGTAAAAAGCATTCCTTGGGGACATAACCAGCGAATCATGTATAAGTGCCACAACGTACAGGAGGCATTGTTTTATGTACAGAAAACAATGGATAACGGCTGGAGCAGGAACGTATTAGAACATCAAATAGATAGTGGATTATATAACCGACAAGGAAAAGCAGTTAGTAATTTCCAATTGAAGCTCCCAGAGGCACAATCTGATTTAGCACAGCAGACATTAAAGGACCCGTACAATTTTGATTTCCTTACTTTGAGAGAAGAGTATGATGAGAGAGAATTGGAAGATGCACTAATTAATCAGATAACCCAATTTCTATTAGAGTTGGGTACCGGATTTTCATATTTGGGCAGACAGGTTCATTTGCATGTAGGAGAAAGTGACTTCTATATGGACTTGCTTTTTTATCATGTCCGCCTGCATTGTTATGTGGTAGTAGAATTGAAAACAGAAAAATTCAAGCCGGAATTTGCAGGCAAATTGAATTTCTATGTGACAGCGGTTAATAAGCAAATGAAGTCGGAGCAGGATAATCCGACAATTGGTTTGCTTATTTGCAAAGACAAGGATGATGTTGTTGCGGAGTATGCTCTGGATGACATTTCACAGCCAATTGGGATTGCAGCATACGAACTGACCAAGGTGCTTCGTGAAGAATTCAAAAGCAGTCTGCCGACAGTGGAAGAAATTGAAAATGAATTATCTGAGTAAATTGGCTTACAAGTTGTAAGCCAATTGGTAAAACAGACGAAATGGATAAAGTAGTAAAAACTATGAAGTGTGAAGAATATTGGAGGCACATCAATGTTTTTGTTAAAGTATTTAGAAGTAAAAGAAGATGAAAAAAAGTATTAAATATAGATTTCGTTGGGGATAGAGAAGTGGATGAAAGACCAATATTTTCCACTTTAATATTAGGTGAAAACGGAACAGGTAAAAGCTTTTTGTTAAAAACAATTGTAGATATTTTTATATATATCAGTAAAGCACAGATATACAAAAGAAAACCCAAGTTCAAATATACCAAATTTTGTGTCAAATATTCTATAGATGGTAATGAATATTGTGTAAAAAAGGAATCAGGAAGAGATATATTTTGCTGGAAAAATGATACTGAAATAGTGCTTGATGAAATCGAATTGCCTAAAAAGGTTTTAGCAGTGTCATTTATGGTTAATGACAAATTTCGCTTTGTGAAGCCAGGAGAGGATATAGGTAGCATATATAAATACTTAGGAGTTAGAAAATCAACTAACTCGACATATACAAGTTCAGTTATGCAGAATGTTTTTTATAGTGTGGTTCATATGATGAGGAACCAAACAGTTAAGGAACTAGAGAAAGTATTATCAGTTCTCCATTTTGATTCGAATGTTGAAATTTCATTTAAGACTGAGACACCTAATAGTGAGTTGAAAGTGAAAAAAGGCAATTGCATCCGAAAGTGTAAGATAGATTGCAGTAATCCGGATTATGCCCAAATTGAGGAGGTATTAAAAGAATTAGAACAAGTAACAAGTTCTTTAGATGATAAAGAAAAAAATAAGTGTAATATTGCATTTTACAAAAATGGAAGATGCATACAATTTGAAGACTGTAGTTCTGGAGAAAAGCATATGATTTTTGCTTTTACAGGCGTATTGAGTTCAATTGAACCTAAATCAATTGTTTTAATTGATGAACCAGAAATAAGTCTACACCCCGAATGGCAAATTCAATATGTATCATTATTGAAGAAGATATTCAAAAAGTATGAAGGGTGCCATTTTATACTGGCAAGTCATTCACATTATTTGGTGTCAGACTTGGAAAGTTCTACATCATCTATTATTTCATTTCGGAAGAGTGGGATGGACGAGAATCCAATAGTAGAAGTTCTTCCATACGAAACGTATGCGTGGTCTGCCGAAAATATAATTTATAATGTGTTTGGTTTGAGGACAGCACGAAATTACTACTTTGAAAGTGATTTACGGGAACTATTAACAATAGTTCAGGATATTGAAGAAAACACGGATAAAATTGAAGATGCTAAAAAGTTAGTAGAGAAATTACGAAAGTTTGTTTACAATTCAGAAGACCCATTACATGTAGTAATAGAACAGTCTGCGGAGATATTGGAGAAATGTACACACGAAGATTAGTATATCAGCACGGCATTTCAAGACAACTGTTAAAGAGGATGAGTGACGAAAAATATAAAGTCGCTGATGCGTGGAATCTAGATGATGCCAATGTAAAAGAATTTAAAGAGAAAATGAAAAAAAAGTTGATGGAAATTCAAGATGGGAAATGCGCATATTGTGAGTTGCCACTTCAATCAAGAAATCCAGAAATAGATCATATAGCACCTAAAGGAGGAAAGCGAAGGACATTACATCCGGAATGTACATTTTTGCCATTCAACTTAGTATATAGTTGTCACAACTGCAATTCCACAATATGTAAAGGGCAAAGGGATACGGTACTTTCTAAAGATGGAAAGCACAATTATAGGAAATGGACTTTTAAAATAGTCCACCCATACATAGATGATCCAATGGACTATTTCGAAGCACCTGTATCTTCAAATGGAGAACGGAGAGCTTATCCCGTTATAAAAAGAGGTATTGATAGAGAACACAAAAATAAGGCTAAAGCAACAATAAAGATGTTTGGATTAGATGGAGAGAAAACATTAGAGTTGGCAAAGGAACAGCTTGCAATATGTCATCCAGAGGAACTACAAAGAATAATTGAAGAAATCTCGTCACATCGTCCGGACTAAAAAGTGTTTTTTATAAAGATAAAGTCGGAGGGAGGAATGATGAGATGAGGGATGATTTTAAGCAAACAACAATAAATTTATTAGCAAATCGAGTTGGATGGAAATGTAGTAATCCGGGATGTAGAAGAACGACACGTGGTGCGGGAACAGAGTCGACAGATGTTATTAATATTGGAGTAGCAGCTCATATCACAGCGGCAGCTAAAGGCGGTCCTAGATATGATAATAGTATAACTTCTCAAGAGCGAAAATCATATGAGAATGGAATATGGTTGTGTCAGTCATGTTCAAAATTAATTGATTCGGATGTACAGCGATATACTGTAGATAAACTTAAGAAATGGAAAGAAATATCAGAACAAATGGCGATACTTGAATTGGAGACAGGAACAGAAAATGGTTTTAAAACAGACAGAGAAATCATTAAGTTTCTGGTATATTGTTTTGATCGTCCGGCATTTAGGGATCCGATTAGTCAAGAAGGAAGAATGGAAGATTTTGATAAAGCCATTGAGGATACAATAATTGCATTAAATACAGGTGTTCTTAGAACTAGAGACGGAAGTATATTAAGAAAATCAGAGGGAAAATCGTCTGTTAATAATGATGAGTGGCGTGAAAAACTTAATGTAATTGGAGATATGTTGTCTGCGTTACGAAGACGATTAAAAATAGCTAAGGCAGCAGGGGCATATTCTACATATGGTGAAGGAGAGGTAATGTATTGTTTTAGTGATAGGCAGCTTGGAGAATGGTTTGATTCTACTCGTGAAGAAATAGTGAAAATTTTATCTTCGATATGTGAAGACATGGGTATGCCAGGGCTACGTTTTCCACGAAATAAGTATAGATGGTGAATTATACTGTTAGATTATATCGGGAAAATGTAAGGTGCGATATAATGGTTTTGTGCTTGTAAGAATATTGAAAATAGAGAAGGGGAATATATGCCATTAGTTGCCAGAGGATTTTATATTGACAGCGGGGAAGAACGTTCATATGAAGTAGAAACAACATATCAATTGAAGTATTATGTCTCATCAGCGTTGATTTCGATAGACTATATATTATCGCCTGTTGAAGAAATGATGGGGCGGTTCGAGAATAAAGTGGAATATTTCCGTTACCATATTGATGGTCTATTTAACTTTTTGGGACTGATAAATGATAGGTTTTTTTGCAAGCCATGTAGTGGAGATAGTGATTTGCAGGAAAAGAAAAAAGAACGTGTTGTTCTTAACAAGAATAATTATCAATTTACAGAGCAAGAATTTAGTATTCTTAGCAACAAAATCCCAAGGAATATTATAGAGCATCTGGATGAACGTAATGTAAAAACTATGATGGAGAGCAAAGGTGTAGGTGGGTTTAATGTTATTTTTGAAGATAGTGAATCTGATATGGTAGCAGCAATAACATCTCATAGAGAATTTTATCCGTACACTCTTGATTTGGTAAATAAAAGAATGCTGTTTTATAATACGCAGGCAAAACCAGATGATGTAAAAGAATTTGATATTGATATTTTAGGGTTGCAGGAGGAACTGAACAAATTAAAACAGAATATAAACAGTTTTGCTGAATTTATAAAGGGGTATTAAGATTTAGGGCTAATGATAAGAAAAGTAAAAATGACTGAAATCAAGCCTACAAACTGTGTACGAAAATGAAGCAGGAAAAATTGATATTAGGATTGATCCAGATGCAGATTAAGGAATGCGGTAGTACGTTTGGAGAAAAATATGAGGGAGATATATAGAAGATTTTCTAGCATTGATGAAGCAAGAGATTGGGGGAATAAAAATTATTCATATTGGTTGCCGGAGTATCAACTTGGTGGAAAGTTAAGGAGAAATTATGATACAGAAAATCCTGAAAGATATTTAAAAGGAGATTTTTCTGAAGAGGAGATACAAGAATTAAGAGTAAATGCACTTGAAAATAAATGGTTTTCATTTTATTGTGGTGGAAATTGGGGATTGGCCATTAATGAAAAAAACAGATATGGTTATACGGGCTTTACTTTTCCAGAAGATGAACTTGAGGAAATGCAAGCAGTTATGGATAAACGTCTAAATAAATCGTATGTCCCAGAGAATATTTGGGGATATAGATTTTTGGATTATAGAGAACTGTGTATAAGTACGAATAGACGTTATATTAACTGGGGTGCAATAATAGAAGATAAAGGATACATGGGAGTCGGTCTTGTAAAATCGTCATTGAAAGAAGAATTTGGTTCATACAACACATTGCTAAAAATTATGATACCGAAGGGAACTAAGGGGTTATACATAGACTTGATTAGTAATAGAGGGGAAGAACAAGAATTGTTATGTGCAAGAGGTAGTAAATTAAAGGTATTGTTCACATATAGGAGGAGAAAGAAGAACATTATTATTTGTAAAATGTTAAAATCAGAAGAGGCTGATAAAAGTGAAGAAATTTGATGAAAATGGTAGACTCAAGTATCTAAAAGGATGAGGTTTAGATATTTGAGCCTGCCCATTTTTAGGGGAAAGTAATTTCCGAAACAAACAATCTATGGTACAATATCCTAGAAATTATCAACGGGGTAAGTGGACCATAGAGAAAGAGCAGAACACAAATCACGTGCAGGTCAGTCAGACCTGTATCTCAAAAACAAATCTAATTTTTTTCTATGGCAGGTGCAAAGTGCTGCATCATGCTTTATTTTTGCAGGTCCGATAGGGGACTGCTGCATCATTTTAAAACCCAGACTTGACGAATAAGTCATGGGATGTGCATCTTTATTGCACACTCATGGCACTGCGAAGCAGTCACGCTCCTGACACGACAGAAGAAGTGACAGAAAGTCAGTTTGGTGTAAATAGTATAAAAACAATGGATTCCGTACAAAAAAGTTCCGAAATCAGGAATTTTTGTACGGAATTTCTTTTTTTTCACTGATATTGGCGTTTTAAATACAAGAAAATTCGTAGGGATTGAAATGATGTATGTCCTATATTCTGAAAGTAAGAGTCTGTGAAACTTTTCATTCAATTGCAATAAATACACATTGTGTAATATAAGGATATGCGTTATAATATACACAAAGTGTAAACATGAGGTGACAAAATATGGAGCAAAAAACAAATTGTCAAATTGAAATCAAGAGACTTAGAGAATCCACCGGGATGAATCGCAAGGAATTTTGTGAATGTTTTGATATCCCATATAGAACTGTTACAGAATGGGAGAGAGGCACTCGTAATGCACCAGATTATCTCCTGAGACTTTTAGCATATTATATTAAGATGGAAAATATGGTGGAGAAACGAGGTGAACAGTAATGCCAAATTCAAATATTTTAATGTATACAACGGAAGATGGTTTGACAAAGATTGAAGCTACCTTTGAAAATGATACTGTCTGGCTGTCGATTGATCAGATGGCGGAGTTGTTTCAGCGAGATAAGTCTACAATATCAAGGCATATAAAAAATATATTTGAAGAAGGGGAACTGAACAGAAATGCAGTTGTTGCAAATTTTGCAACAACTGCTTCTGATGGAAAAACATATCAGGTTGACTACTACAATCTTGATGTAATCATTTCTGTGGGTTACCGCGTAAAATCCTTGCGTGGAACACAGTTTAGAATCTGGGCGATTTCTATTCTAAAAGAATATATGAAAAAGGGATTTGTTTTAGACGATGACAGACTTAAGCGCCTTGGTGGTGGTAATTATTTTGACGAACTGTTATCCAGAATCAGAGATATTCGTTCTTCGGAGAAAGTATTCTGGAGGAAAGTGCTTGAAATATACGCCACTAGTATTGATTATAATCCTAATGCAGAGGAATCAGTTTTGTTCTTTAAGCAGGTCCAAAATAAAATGCACTGGGCTGCACATAAGCATACTGCAGCAGAGATTATCTTTTCGAGAGCTGATTCCGAAAAGGATAATATGGGACTTACTTCTTGGGAAGGAAAGCAAATCAAGAAATCTGATTCTGAAATTGCTAAGAATTATTTGAATGACCAGGAATTAGATGCTCTTAATAAGATAGTATCGGCGTATTTAGATATCGCAGAAGTACGTGCTCTTAATCATGAACCAATGTATATGAAAGATTGGCTTGAAACAATAGATGATTATCTTAAGATGACACGTCGAGAAATACTAACTACTAAAGGAAGTGTTTCACATAAGCAGGCAATTGAAAAAGCTCATGCTGAGTATGATAAATATAAAAAGAGACAAGATGAGTTGTTGTCAATTGTAGAAAAAGATTTCATACATAGTATTGAAATGCTTGAACAAATAGAAGATGGTAAGAAATAAATCTTGTCCGCGTCATGGTGCAAAATTCGTAGGGATTGCTATGATGTATGAGAAATTTCGCTCTGAGCTTTCTGATGAACAAAGTAATTTCATACAAAAAGAAAAATAAGTATGGCGATGAAGTCCTCCGGGAGTTGGAGGAAGAAAAACAGAATAAAGAAGAAAAAGAAGCGGCAGTTTCCTGAAATACAAAATGTAAATCAGACTGTCGCTTTTTTGTGAAATTATTCGGCTGTATTATCTTTTACTTCTGCAAGCTAAGGACTGTATTTACTTTTACGCTTAAATATAATATAATTTAAGCACGAAAGCAAATATCAAGGATAAGGAGGATAGCTATGGCAACATCAGATATTTTGGAAGCGCTAATTGAAAAAGACAAAGGATATTTGATTACATCGAAGGCTGTTGAATCAGGTGTATCAAAGCCATCTGTCTCAAAATACGTCAGAGAGCATGACATGGAAAAAGTGGCACATGGCATTTATATCTTAGATAATGTGTGGCCAGATGAGTTGTTTGTACTCCAGCAACGAAATAAGAATATTATTTATTCGGGCGAGACCGCCCTTTATTTGCATAGTCTTATCGACAGAGAATACAATCATATTTGTTTCACTGTTCCTACTGGGTATAATGCAACACATATCAAAAAGAAAAACAAAGAAGTTCGTTATGCAAACCCAGAGATTTTTGATATGGGAACTTGTGAAATCCCGTCAAGCAGCGGTAATTTGGTTAAAGTATATGACAAGGAGAGATGTATTTGTGATTTGATTAAAGATCGAAAGAAATATGAAATTCAGTTATATCAGACAGCAATCAAGGAATATATGTCCTCGAAGGAAAAGAATCTTTCAAGATTGATTGAATATGCGGTTAAACTTGGAGTAAGGGATGAAGTGATGATGTATGTGGAGGTAATGGTATGATTCATACAGCGAAACAACTTAAAGACAAAGTAAAAAACATGTCCGGCGGAAATAGTGAAGTTGCGCAAGCGTTAATTAGAACATATTTTATGGAAAGGTTCTTAGAAAGAGTTTCTGTTTCTGAATACAGGAATAATTTTATTCTGAAAGGCGGAATGCTTGTTGCTTCTATTGTTGGTGTAGACATGAGAGCTGAATGATGGTATCAGCATCCGGATCAAGTTCTCTCAACCTATTAAAAAGCTGGTCGAGAAGGAACCTGTCTGCAATTACATTTTCCATTCATGGTGATGAATCAGGAATGCAGTCGTACATATTGGCTTCACCGTCTTCGGTAGGAATGTCGAGTGAAAGCGTATCTCCGGCTGCATGATATTTGCATCCGATGCAGTCTCCATCGCACTCCCAGAGATGTTTTTTGCTACACATACAACGATGATGGTGTTGCTCTTTATGACGGATGCGGTCGGCCTCCTTATAGAAAGCATCACGCTGTTCCTTTATGACAGAGATCTTCTCTCCTGTAGAGCGAAGATAGATGAATGGTGTACTAAGATTTTTGTGATTTGCCATAAATTTTCCTCCTGTGATTGGTTTTGTTGAGCAATCGCAGGGGCATTTGGCTATCACGAAATTCTTATCTTCCTATCATCACAAAACGTTGCGTGCAATTGAAAAGAAGTGTGGATTGTGATATACTTTATTAAGGTTTATTGGGGTTTGGTCTGATTTGTATACCAGAGAAAATCCTGCATCAAAATAAAAAAGTCCCTGTGATTTGCTCACAAGGACATCCAATAGTTGCTTGAGTTAACGTGTCATAGTTGGCAGAGTTAGTAGAGTTGGGATTTTGAAAAAGAGGCACAATCAATGACAAATAGTGAGAATATAAGACTCTGTGGCGGCACGTTTTTCACCTTACTGCTTGAAGATAGAAAGCCACGGGCCGGAGTAAGAGAACATTACGCGGGAGAAAAGGACGGGCTGTCTGAACCAGAAGTATTGATAGGATTATCTAAGGTCTTGGTGCCTGATTTTCAGGAACCGCTAGAAAGTGCGATGGCAACCATTAAAGGGAATACGTCAGAATATAAGAGTTGCCAAAACAAAGGAGGCACTTATTTTCCTTTTGGCAATAGCCACTGAAAACCATAGTTATGGGAAAACCAATGAAGCGCATTATGCTCACTATGGAATTATCACCGATATAAAAGTTCAAGATAATGGAATAAAGATATACTATCAGTTTTTGAATTCGATTCCACAGCAGAAACTAAATGAGCTTTTATTTGAATTAGGCCTGCGGGGGAATTCAAGTTTTCTCTATGTAATACAGCTCGCAGGTAGCAATGAATGGAGGTAGAAAATGAGCAAGGAATACGAAGAAATGAACGTAGAAAAATGGGTAAACCTTGAGGATGTAGCAGTACATTTGAGTCTCAGCCAGGATACCGTCAGGACATGGATAAAAGAAGGAAAGCTGCCTTTTTACAAAGCAGGTAAGAGATATAAGTTTAAAATTTCCGAAGTTGATGAGTGGGTTAGAACAGGGAAAATTACGGAATAAAGGAAAAGAGGTGCGGGAAAATCCACAATAGCCAGATCTCTTCGTGATAATACAGGAATAGAATGGAAAAATAGCAAGTCAGCATCAGACTATGATGTGCTTACATACAATACAGAATTTATTGATGCCAATTTCGCCAACTATGGCAATCTGGCCGGTGTATTTACCGTTTGCGAAACAAACATAGAAGTGCAAAAAAAGATAGAGGCTCTTCAAGCTGATAAGAGTTCGGTTGCGGAAAAGTATAAAAAGAAGTCCGTAGCAGCTGAATCAAAGAGAAAGGAAAAAGAAGGCGCCTTAGGAGTATTTCAGGAAGCCTGTTGGAATCAAAGCAAAACACTTAGACCAACATTTGATGTAGCTATAAAGGATTTGATGCAGAGCAGATAAAAGAAGTGTTCAAGATGATTTTTGAGGCAATGCAGCAGGAACAGCATTACAAAATGATGATGAATACGGAGTCCTGATTATGGGACACGATAAGAATTAAAATGAATTTAGTCAGGGATATCAGATCCCGATGAATGGAGGATACAGTAATGGCTGAAAAGCAGACAATTGACGCAATGTGGGACGACTCCCCTGTTGACGTTTCTACAGAGGTGAATTTTATCTGGTCTATTGCAAACAAGCTGCGCGGTACTTACCAGAGTGATAAATACAAGGATGTCATCATTCCGATGGTTATCATCCGTAGATTTGAGTGTGCATTGGCACCAACAAAACAGAAAGTAGTAGACCAGTTCAAGGCGAATCCGGCATATCCGGCAAAGGCGATGTATCGTGTATCCGGATATCAGTTCTACAACACCAGTGAGTTTGATCTTGCAGAGCTGGTAAACGATGCGGATCATTTGGCTGCAAACTTTAAATCTTACATTCAAGGTTTTTCTGCAAACATTCAGGACATTATTAAGAGTCTGGATTTTGATAAGCAGATTGACAAAATGGACAAGAACAATCGTCTGCTCAGTGTGGTGAAAGCCTTCTCGGAATTGGATCTGAATCCGGTGACAATCGATAACGTAAAGATGGGATACATCTTTGAAGATTTAATCAGAAGATTTTCAGAAAATGCTGAGGCCGGTGATCACTACACTGGCAGAGACATCATCAAGCTGATGGTCAATATTCTGCTGGCAGAAGGCTGTGATGATATCTTTGACGATGGAAAGGTCATCACCGTATTGGATCAGGCGTGTGGAACCGGCGGTATGCTTTCCACCAGCTACAACTTCATCAAGCGCTATAATCCGTCTGCGGATGTGCGTCTGTTTGGACAGGAAATTAATCCGGAATCATACGCTATTTGCTTAGCTGAGATGATGATTAAAGGTCAGAACGCAGAAAACATTTGCTATCAGGACACGATGAAAGCTGACCGATTCAAGGGAACCAAGATGCGTTTCGTCATTGAAAATCCGCCATTCGGTACACCGTGGGGTGGTAAAGATGCAGCAGAAGGCGTAGAGCAGGCCGTCAATGATGAATATACAAAAGGCTTTGACGGACGTTGGGGCGCGGGACTTCCTGGTTCTGGTGATATGCAGATGTTGTTTTTGCAGTCTGCTATAGATAAGATGGACGACAATTTTGGTCGTGCCGCCATTATTGAAAACGGTAGTCCATTGTTCTCTGGTGGAACTGCTTCCGGAGAAAGCCAGATCCGCCGTTGGATGTTGGAGAACGATCTGATCGAGGCAATCATCGCACTGCCTACGGATCTTTTCTACAACACAGGTATCGCTACATACATCTGGGTACTTTCTAAGAATAAGAGACGTGAGAGAAAAGGGAAGATTCAGCTGATCGACGCGTCAGGATTTTATAACAAGCTACGTAAAGCTCTTGGTGATAAGAAAAATGAAATCTCACCGGAGAATCGTTCTGAGATTACGAAGCTGTATGCAGACTTTGCTGAAAATGAGTATTGCAAGATTTATAAAAATGAAGAGTTTATCTATCGTGAGTACACCGTGATGCAGCCACTCCAGAGAAGCTATGTCATCACAGGAGAGAGAATTGAAGCAATGCTGTCAAAGGGGGCACTTTCTTCTCTTTACGATCAGGCTAAGGTGGATGAGCTGGAGAATATGGAAGAGCTGTCCGGTAAGGACTTAAAGAAGCTGGAAAATTACCAGAACAACCAGCCGGTTTATGAAGCAATCATTTCGGCGCTGCAGGCAGCAGTATCAGAGCCGGTTTATAATTCACCAAAAGCATTTATGCCGGTGCTGACAAAGGCCCTTGCAAATGCAACAGCAGATAAGAAGCTGCTTGATAAGATTGCGGATGGTTTGTCTGTCATGGATAAGAATGCCGAAATTCAGAGGGATAAAAAAGGAAATATTGTCTATGACAAAGAAACCAAAGATACTGAATTGGTGAAATGGGAAGAAAGCATAGATGATTATATGGCAAGAGAAGTACTGCCGCATGTTCCGGATGCAAAGGCATTCTTTGAAGAGGAGCTGGAAAAAAAGAAACCCGTCATCAAGACCGGCGCGGAGATTCCGTTCACACGCTATTTCTATAAATATCAGCAGCCGACACCGAGCGAAGAACTGGAAGTGAAGTTCATGGATTTGGAACTTTCAGTTTCTGAGCGTGTGTCAAAACTGTTCGAGTAAGGCGGTGATGATATGCGAGAGATGAAAGATAGCAGATTGAAGTGGATTGGTGAAATACCTTCTTCATGGAATGTGATGCCTAACAAGTATCTCATGAAAAAGAAAAAGGTTATTTGCCCAGTATATACGGGCGAAGATATTCTCTCTTTGACAATGAAAGGAGTTATAGTCCGAGATTTAGATGCAGGCGGAAAGATGCCAACGTCGTTTGATGGCTATCAGCGATTAGAACCAGGAAATTTGTTGATGTGTTTGTTTGATATCGATGTCACACCGCGCTGTATAGGCTTGATAAAACAGGCGGGTCTATCAAGTCCAGCGTATAGTCAGTTTGAGCTCAATGGTATGGGGAATGCAGAATATTATTGCTATTACTATACGATGCTTGATAACGATAAGACATTGTTGCATTTAGCTAAAAATCTTAGACATTCACTGACAGAAGATCAACTTGGGGCAATTTCGGTGATTGTTCCACCTGTTCAAGAGCAAAAGCGTATTGCGAATTTTCTCGATGCCAAGTGTGCCGAGATTGATGCTCTCACAGCAGATATCCAAACTCAGATTGACACTTTGGAGCAATATAAGCGTTCCGTAATTACTGAAGCGGTAACCAAGGGGCTGAATCCAGATGTTGAAATGAAGAATAGCGGGTCCAGATGGTGCCCATTGATCCCGATTCATTGGGAGTTGGTGCCTGCAAAATATTTGTTCCACAATTCTGACCTTCGCAAGCAAAATGGTGATGAGCAGCTTACCGCTAGCCAAAAATATGGGATTATCACTCAGCGCGCATATATGAAACTTGAAAACACATCTATTGTTCTTGCAAATAAAGGCGTGGAGAATTGGAAACATGTCGAACCAAATGATTTTATTATCAGCCTGCGTAGCTTCCAAGGTGGATTGGAAATGAGTGAAACAACAGGCTGTATTACGTGGCATTATGTTGTTTTGAAAGCAAGCCGATATGTTTGCTATCGGTATTATAAATGGCTATTTAAGTCGGAACAGTATATTAACGCCTTGCAAGGAACATGTAATTTTATTCGCGATGGACAGGATTTACGTTTTTCCAATTTCTCACAAGTACCACTCTTGGTGCCGCCTATAGAGGAACAAGAAACTGTTGCGGATTATTTGGATCAGAAGACAAATGAGATCGACTCGATTATTGCAAAAAAGAAGAAGCAATTAGACGTACTTGCCGAATACAAAAAATCGCTGATTTACGAGTACGTCACCGGAAAGAAGGAGGTGCCAGCGAATGCTTAGAATGGGCGGATGGTACTGGTACCTTTCCGGCGAGGAAGAGAAGCTCGAAAGGCATAAATGCGGCAAGTGGATGTACTTTTTTGAAGACCAGTCATTTGCACAGCAGATTTGTGAGAAGGCTATCGCAGAGCATGTTTGCTATGAGTGCAAGTGTACCGATATGGAAGTGCAGCTTGCACCGACAGGCGTGATTTGCTTCTACCTGAACGGTGATGACATCGAAAATCATAAGCGTGTGATCCAGTTTATGATGGACAATGACCTGATTCGTAAAACCAAGACAGGTAGATACTATAACAACAGCTTCAAGTTTGATGACCAGACTCATGCTAGTGAATACGGGGCGGATTTTGAAGGGAAAATCAAACTGGATGAGTTTATCGATTTGAAAACCGGCAGATGGATCAGAGAGGAGGCTTAAAGCGGATGGATGATAAAAATATACTTGAGCTTCATGTGGAACAGCAAGATACCGACGGTACTGCAAAAAGAGCCGCAGAATATCATAAGCGCCTGATTCATCAGAACTCCATTGTTTCAGAGAAGGAATACCAGAAGTTCCTTTTGGAGCGTTTGGAGAAGGACAATGGTTTTGTGGTCCGTAAGGCTACAAATTTTGACCGCTATTATGCCGTGGATCGTGAGATGCTCTTTAAATTCTTGAACGATACACAGCCTGATACAATGGATTATCTGCGCAAGATTTACAAGGATGATCTGGAAGAGACGATTGTCAGCTTCATCAATGCGGAGACTACGAAGACACGTGGCAGCCTGATTGAGGTGCTGAAGCATGGCATTGAGCTTTCGAATCAAAAGATTGAGCTCATGTATACGAAGCCCGCGACTACCTTTAATCCAGAATTGACAAAGAAATACAGCCAGAATATTTTTTCTGTGATGGAGGAGGTCTGGGCCAGCGACAAGGAAAGAATCGATGTAGCTATTTTCCTGAATGGTCTGGCGATTATGGCTTTTGAGCTGAAATGTAATGCAGCAGGTCAGTCTTATCAGGATGCCATCTATCAGTTCCGTACTGACCGAAATCCGAAAACGAGACTCTTCCGCTTCAAAGCCGGAACACTTGTAAACTTCGCTATGGATCTAGAAGAAGTGTATATGACCACTAAACTTGATGGTCAGGCCACATTCTTTTTGCCTTTTAACATGGGAAATGGGCATGGTGTTACCGCGGGAGCTGGGAATCCGGCATTTAAAGATAGATACAGTGTGTCCTATATGTGGGAGGATATTCTTACCAAGGATACGATTCTTGATCTGATTAGCAAGTTTATCTTTGTGGAAGTAAAAGAAAAGGTCGATGAAGAAACCGGAAAAGTGAAGCGCTCGGAAAATCTGATTTTTCCACGTTATCACCAGTTGGATGTTATACGTAAGATACTGGCAGATGTGCGTGAGAATGGAACAGCACAGAATTATCTGATTCAGCATAGTGCAGGATCCGGAAAGACTAACTCTATTGCATGGCTGGCACACCGGTTGACTTCACTGCATGATGCCAACAACAAGATTATCTTTGACAACGTTGTTATTGTTACAGACCGAGTTGTTGTAGATAGGCAGCTGCAGAAAGCCATCATGGGTATGGAACACAAGGCTGGACTCATCCGTGTGATGGATGATAAGTGTGTGTCCGCAGACCTGGCGATTGCGCTGAATGGCAATACAAAGATTATTGCAACAACGATTCAGAAATTCCCATATATCGTTGATAGTGTAGCTAATCTGAAGAACAAGCGGTTTGCCGTCATCATTGACGAGGCGCATTCTTCAACCGCCGGAAAGGATATGGCTGCTATCACGATGACGCTTGGATCCGGAGAAGATACGGAAGCGGATGTGGAAGATATGATTTCCAGCGAAATCAAGCGGAATGGTAAGCAGGCCAATGTGTCTATGTTTGCTTTTACAGCAACACCGAAGCCTACTACCATACAGCTTTTTGGACACCAGAACACAAAGGGCCAGAAGGAAGCATTTCATGTATATTCCATGAAGCAGGCTATTGAAGAGGGATTCATCTTGGATGTACTGCAGAATTATACGGAGTATTCAACGTTCTATCAGATTAACAAAGAAATTGAGGATGATCCACGCTGTAAAACCAATGATGCGAAACGCCAGATTGCACGTTTCATAGAATTGCATGATACCAATATTGCACAGCGTGTAGAAGTGATTGTAGAACATTTCCGTACCACTGTTATGCAGGAATTAGGTGGTCAGGCTAAGGCAATGGTGATTACTGCTTCTCGCCAGAGTGCAGTGAAGTATCGTCAGGCATTTGAAGATTACATTGCAAAGAAAGGATACGAGGGTATTCATGCTTTGGTGGCTTTCTCTGGAAAAGTAAAACTCCCGGATGATGAGCAGGAGTATACGGAAAGCTCTTTGAATGGATTTCCGGAGGATCGTCTTACAAAGGAATTTGATACGGATAAATATCAGGTTCTCCTGGTAGCAAATAAATATCAGACCGGATTTGACCAGCCGAAACTCTGCGCCATGTATGTTCTGAAAAAGCTGAAAGGTGTTAATGCGGTACAGACGTTGTCCCGGTTAAACCGTATCTGTGCACCTTATGATAAAAAGACGTTCGTGCTGGATTTTGTAAATAGCTATGAAGATATCAAATCTGCTTTCGCACCATATTATACAACGACATTACTGGCCAATTCTGTAACACCGAGTGCGGTATATGATCTGGAAGCTAAGATTGATGCTTACGGCATATTAGATCCCGCGGATATCGAAGCGGCTAACGATATCCTGTATGCCGACAAAGTGAATGGTAAGCAGAAACAGAGATTGACCTTTTTCCTTCAGAAGAGCAAGAAGCTGATTGAACATTATGAATACAATACACAACGCCAGTGCGTAGCTGATATGAGAAGCTTTGTTCGCTTCTATGAATTTCTGCTGCAGGTGTCCAGCTTTGAAGATACAGATTTACATAAAAAATATAACTTTGTGTCGTATCTGCTGGCTTATATCAATATCAAACATCCAGGCGGTGGTTTTAATCTGGATGGAAAGATTAAGGCTACTAATTTCGTGCAGAAGAAGGGCGAAGAGCATAAGTCGGCTGATCTCGTTGCCGATCCGGTTATGAAGCTCCCGACAGCAGAGCATTTTGGGCTGACAGAAGACAAGGAAAAGAGACTATCTGAGATCATCGATGAAATTAACAGCCGCACCGGTAAGAATTATGACAATGATTTAGTGGTTAGAGCGATGCTGCAAATTCGTGATATCTTGATGAAGTCAGAAAAGTTGAAGACAAGTGCACGCAACAATACGCAGCAGGATTTTGAGTTTTCCTATTTTGATGATATTGATGACGCTTTGATTGAGGGATTGTCACAGAATCAGGACTTCTTCTCCATGCTTCTCTCCAATGATGAGATGAAGCGGCAGGTTCTTGGTATTTTCTCAGATGAGATATACAAGAGTCTTCGTAATGCAAAATGATAAGGTGGTGATTTGTAATGTTCAATAAAATGCGACTAAAGTCAGCGCTTGTTGGATACAAGAAACGATTTATACAGACACAGTGGCCGGACGAAAAATATAAGTGGGAAGCTGTGAAATGCTTTCAGGTGAACTGGGATGTTAATGCGGATGATTTTGCGGCAATGCTTACAAAGGCATTGTCGCAGACAGGCAATCTGCTGGCTTCAGTAAATAACTTTCCGGCCAAAATGATTATCAAGTTTGCGGAGATAGCACAGGAAGAAGTCAGAGCAATGTTCATCGAGCTCTTTGATGAAGGCAAAGATGTGTATGAACGTATCGACTCCTTCAAGCAGAAATCGAATAGCCTTCTTGAAAGATATGGCAATGGCGCGGCACAGCATTATCAGTATGAGAATGCGATATGCACCTATTTATGGTTGCGTTATCCGGATAAGTATTACATTTATAAACTTACAGAGATCAAGGCAGTTTCCAATGAGCTGGAAAGCGATTATACGTTCAAAAAGGGCGCGTATGCAGATAACATTCGTAATTTCTTTGCTTTCTATAATGAAATCTGTGACGAGTTGAATCAAGATGAAGAACTCAAAAATATGCTTGCATCACAAATAACGGGAACATGCTATCCAGATCCAGAATTAAAAACACTGACAATTGATGTTGGATTCTTTATAAGTCGATACCTGAATAAAGATGAATCTGCACCGACATCAGATGAATGGTGGCCGACAGATTATACTCCTGCATTATCAGTCGATGATTGGGAAGTATTGCTTAATGATGCGGATATATTTACAGACAGTAGCCTTGAAATAATGAAGCGCATTCTTGATTATGGAGGGAAGGCTACCTGCACTCAACTTGCGATAAAATATGGGGAAAGTAAGAATTTCTATAATTCAGGATCATCAGCGTTGGCCAGAAGGATTGTAAATAAAACAAACTGCCCAATAATGTCGCGGGACAACGATGAAAGTAAATGGTGGTCAGTTCTTTATGTTGGCAAGGCTGCCAAGAAGGATGAAGAAGGATCTTATGTTTGGAAGCTTAGAGATGAGCTTGCAGAAGCTCTTGGACGAGTTGATTTGTCTAAGGTGAATTTGTATGCAAATTTAGAGCCTAATTTCTGGAAGATAAGTCATGGTAATGACTGTATTTCTGATGTAGAGGCAGCAGCATTTGAAAAAAGACAAGTAATTGTGGTACATAAGGATACAGCTGCAAAGGGTAAATCAAAAGTATCTCAGGGCGAAGATTTTATGGCTACAATGAAGAAAGGCGATTTCTTCTATTTGTGCCGCGGAAACAGCATACGGCTTTTAGGACGTATTGATTCGGATGAAGTAAATGAAAATCCAGAAAAGCAGGATGGCTGGTATGAGAGAAGCTATACGGTTATTACGGAGTCTCGTGATACAAGTGCCTATTCTGGAAATAAAAAGTGGTGGACGCCAAACGAAAACTCGACTTGCATTGTTGTTCCCAAAAGTGAAACGCAGCTCTTTGAAGACTACATCTTAAAACCATATTTCAACATTACAAAAGAAGAACTTCTGAAGAACGATGCATCAGGGTTGCACTACTGGTTTCTAAATGCAAATCCTAAAATATGGAGTATGTCCAGTATGCCAATTGGTGAGGTTCAGGACTATACCCTTTATAACGATAATGGAAATAAACGAAGGATTTTTCAGAACTTTTTAGATGCTAAGGCTGGCGATATGGTAATTGGTTATGAATCGACACCAGTAAAGCAGATCGTTGCAATTCTGCGCGTTAGTGCGGAGCAAGATGGGCAGAAAATCTATTTTGAGAAAGTAGAAGGCCTTTCCTCTCCTATTGATTTTTCGACGTTGAAAGAATGCTCAGAGCTTGAGAAAATGGAATATTTCTCTATGACACAGGGCAGCTTGTTTAAGCTTACACGCGGAGAATATGATTTTATCATCGACATGATCCGAGAGGAAAATCCGGCTCCTTCAGGGAAAGGCAATACCGAATATACGAAAACAGATTTTTTAAGAGAAGTCTATATGACAGAAGCCAAATACGATAGGCTTGCAGCGGTTTTGAAAAAGAAAAAGAACATTATTCTGCAAGGAGCGCCAGGAGTTGGAAAGACATTTGCAGCAAAAAGATTAGCCTATTCGGTGATGGGCGAAGTAGATGACGATCGTATCGAATTTGTTCAGTTTCATCAGAATTACTCTTACGAAGATTTCATGATGGGCTATAAGCCTGTTGAAAATGGATTTGAGCTAAAATATGGTATTTTCTATCGCTTTTGTCAGAAGGCTGCAAACCATCCAGATAAAGACTATTTCTTCATCATAGATGAGATCAACCGTGGAAACATGAGCAAGATTTTCGGAGAACTGCTGATGCTGATAGAGGCAGACTATCGAGATAAAAAAGCAACGCTGGCTTATAATGGCCTGAGTTTTTCAGTACCTAAGAGATTACATATTATCGGAATGATGAATACCGCAGACCGAAGTCTGGCAATGATTGATTATGCATTAAGACGTAGATTCAGCTTTTTCGATATGGAACCAGGCTTTGATTCGGAAGGATTTATCAATTATCAGAATAGCTTTGCAAATGAAACATTCAACACTCTCATTGAGCGTATTAAGGAACTCAACAAGGAAATAGCTCAGGATAAGGCTCTGGGTAAAGGCTTCTGCATAGGGCATAGCTATTTCTGTAATGCGAATGACTGCGCAGAAGAATGGATGAAGGACGTTGTTGATTTTGATATTTTACCGATGCTCAGTGAATACTGGTTTGACGAAAGTTCAAAGTTACAGCGGTGGGAGAATATCTTGCACGGTGTATTTCAATGACGAAAGATAAGAGCATATTCATCAAAAATATATATTATATGCTGTCCTATGCTTTTCAAACATTGAATCAGGAAAACTATGATGATGTAGCAGCTGAATCGTTTGATGAGATGTATGATCTATTGGCTGCGATTCTCGCGAAGGGAATTGGAATTCAGCTGAAACAAGGTCTCTACCGGGAGTACATAAACCGTCAGGAGGAGCTTCCGGTAATGCGCGGGAAGATTAACCTGCCGGGAACAATTAAGAATCGACTGGCACGTAAGCAGCTACTGACATGTGATTATGATGAGTTGTCTGAGAATAATCTTCTTAATCAAATAATCAAGACGGCGGTTATGTTGTTACTGCGAAATGCAAAGGTTAAGGCGGAGTACAGGGATGATTTGAAAAAGAAGATGCTATTCTTTTCCGACGTTGATACGCTTGAGCCAACCTCTATACGGTGGTCATCAATTAGATTTCAGCGAAATAATCAGACTTACAGGATGCTTATAAGTATTTGTCAGCTGATAATTGAGGGGATGCTTATCACAACAGATGCTGGAGAGTATAGGCTTGCATCATTTGTGGATGAGCAACGTATGTGTAGAATGTATGAGAAATTTATTCTTGAATATTACAGTAAGCATTTTCCGGAGCTGTCAGTCAGTGCTTCTCAGATACCTTGGTCTGTGGACGACGGAATCAGAACGATGCTGCCGGTAATGCAGAGTGATATTCATCTGCAAAAAGATAATACCGTACTGATTATTGATGCGAAATATTATAGTCACACAACTCAAACGCAGTATGAAAAACACACGCTCCATTCGAACAATATGTACCAAATATTCACGTATGTGAAGAATCGCGATTATGAATTTGGAGACGAAGATCACAAGGTTTCCGGAATGCTGCTGTATGCGAAAACGGATGAGGAAATTCAACCGGATAATGTGTATCAAATGCATGGTAACCAGATTTCGGTCAGGACATTAGATTTGAATAAGCCTTTTTCGGATATTGCTAAGCAACTGAATACCATTGCAGAAACACACTTTGATTTGAGTAAGAGTGATTCGAAGGATCCAAGTAAAATATATTGTAATTAAAGTTCGAAGAAATCCTAATAATGGGCATAGAAGCGAATTTAATGCTGATAAAACCAAACTGTTAAGACCAAACTGTTAAGACCATCCTTATATACCAATTTTAGTAACGATGAGAGTATCAGTTTTTGTTATTATTCCGATGAAACAATGGAAAATGATGATGAAACAATATTAAAAAATTTTTCATCACGATAGTAATTGATAGTCTAATTCGGATTGTAGGAGACTAGCTTAAAATGAAAAGTATTAATAAAACAAAAAATGATTCAATAAGTGAACAAGCATCTGTTACGAAAGAAGAAATGATAGAATTTGCATCCAAATATAAAAATATCGAAGCGTTTAAGGATTTTGATGATGAAACAACATATTGGTTTATTATGCTGTTTATCCTATTGATGTATATTGATTACAATACGCAAAAGTTATGGGAAAGTTTTGCAGAAGAAGTAAAGACAAAAAACAGATTTTTTCCAGAAAGTGAATTGCTAAAAAAGATATCTGATATCGCAGAAAAAGCAACGTGTACTATATCAAAAGGTGATATTTTGTATCGTGCACGAGATTATACCGAACAAGATTTCTTTAAAAATGATATGGTAATAGCTCTTTCTGAGATAATGAAGGATGAGTTTTCTAATTTAGAATTTGATGCTACTGACATTTTTAATGAATCAGCAATGAATATTGCGTCCATTTACCTATGTGGTGATGAGGAAAAGAGGAGAAGAATTACAGAAAAAATAGATAATCTGTTGAATAATAAAAAGGACTTCTATGGTTTTGATAAAAGTAATTCTGATGCTCCGCCGAATGCTTATGCAAAAGAGGGGAGAGCTAATCCAAAAGGAATAAGCTATTTATATACTGCAAAAGATATTAAAACGGCAATATTGGAAATGCGGCCACAGATGCAGAAAATGTATAACATAGCCACTATAGAAATCATCAGAGATGCTAAGATATTTGATTTTACATATTCGCCCGAAAAAATAAAGGAGGATGAGTATTCTATAGTTGCGGACTTACATAGAATTTCTGAAGAGTTTTCTAAGCCTAATTTTGGAGATCAAATAGAGTATGCACCGACACAATTTCTCTGTGAATATATTAAAAGACTTGGTTTTGATGGAATTAAGTTTAAAAGTGCAGTATCAGCAACTGGTACAAATGTGTTGCTTTTTGATGTTGATGCGAAAACAAGAGTTTATGATATTACAGGTTCAAAAGTGTATACTGTTAATACACTAGATATAGATATTAGCCAAGTTATGCCAATGGAAAATGAAGATAAGGAGCAATCACAAATGTTATTTATATGTTACCCCAAATGTTCAACCTGTCAAAAGGCTAAAAAATGGCTGGATGAGCATAATATAAAATATACTGAGCGCCATATTGTAGAGGTGAATCCTACTTATGACGAATTAAAGGAATGGTATGGGAAGAGTGGACTGACCCTTAAGAAGTTCTTTAATACTAGCGGGCTTCTTTATAAAGAAATGCAGCTTAAGGACAAGCTGCCTACAATGAGTGAAGAGGAACAGATTCAGTTACTTGCTACAAATGGAATGTTGGTAAAGCGTCCACTTGTTGTAAATGGAGATACTGTGCTTGTTGGCTTCAAGGAAGCAGAATGGGCTGAAAAATTGAATTGATAATTTTTGAGAATTCGTTTATGTATATGGAGGGAAGGAGCTGAGAATCTCATATGTCAGATTTGTTTGATTTATCGAACTTTGATAAATATAAAGAAGATAACTGCCGAGAAGTGAAAAAGGCAGAAGGTGGATTGCCTATAGCATTATGGGAGTCGTATTCCTCATTTGCCAATTCTAATGGTGGTGTTATTATTCTTGGCGTTGGAGAGCGGCAGGATGGAACTTGGTATACTACTGGACTTAAGAATGCGGATAAACTTAAGAGAAACTTTTGGAACACAATTCATGATACTAAGAAGGTAAGCATTAATTTGCTATCGGATAAAAATGTGGAGTCCTACGAGGTTAATGGCGATACCATTATGGTTATTTATGTACCAAGAGCTAAACGTGATCAGAAGCCTGTTTATATTAATAACGATTTATTTGGTGGCTGCTATCGTAGAGATTGGGAAGGCGACTATCATTGCTCAAAGGCAGAAATTAAAGGTATGCTCCGTGATGCTGCGGATGAGACAGAGGATATGAAGATTGTAGAACAGTTTGATATTTCTGCAATTGATACAGAGTCCTTGAAGGGATTCAGAAATCATCATAAGAGCTATCGTCCAGAGCACGTATTTAATAATTTACCAGATGATGAGTATTTAGAGAGAATAGGTGCAGCAGGATTTGGTGAGGATGGTAAATTACATCCTACTACAGCTGGGTTGCTTATGTTTGGTGAAGAATATCATATCGTAAGAGAATTTCCAGAGTATTTCCTAGATTATAGAGAGATGCTGGACCCAACAATACGTTGGACAGATCGCTTGCAGTCTAGCTCCGGTGATTGGAGCGGTAATGTATTTGATTTTTTCTTTAGAGTAAATAGCAAAATTGCAAAGGATATTAAGAAGCCTTTTAAGCTTGAAGGTATTACGAGGGTGGATGATACTCCAGTTCATAAGGCAGTTCGAGAGGCTTTAGTTAATTGTTTGGTTAATACAGATTATTTCTTGCCTTGCGGTGTAGTGATTAAGAAGGAAGATGACAAGTTGGTTATCGAGAATCCTGGTAGCATTCGCACTGGTAAAAAGCAGATGCTTCGTGGTGGTATTTCAGATCCTAGAAATAAAACACTAATGAAGATGTTTAATATGATTGGTATTGGTGAAAGAGCCGGTAGTGGTATTCCAGATATTTATCAGGTTTGGGAGAATGAAGGCTGGCCAATGCCTGTTGTAGAGGAAAGTTATAATCCTGACAGGACTCGTTTATCGCTTGAATTTGCGAAACAAGCGGACAAAACAAGCGAACAAAACAAGCGAACAAAACAAGCGAACAAAACAAGCGAACAAAATAAACATAGAAAAACAGAAGAGAATTATCAGTTGATTAGAAAGTATTTGAAGGAAAATGGATTGTCTAAGACAACGGATATCGCACAAGCTATTGGATTAAGCCCTGCCCGTACAAGAGCTATACTGAAAGAAATGTCAGGGCTTGAATATGAAGGCACAACAAATAATAGAAGATATCGCTTAGCTGATGATAATTAGTATAAATCGTGAGAGGTGTTTATTAAACAAAGAAGGTGACCGTTGGGGTGACTGATAGGGTGACCAATACAGAAAGAATAATTTGCGGAGGCACTTTATGGGAGTGATTGATATTGCCAGTAGTAAGTCTGTATGGCGTGGTATGGAATATTATAAACAGAATAAAGTTCTTTCGTATACTGTTAATGAAGATGGAAGCTGCGAAGGTATAGTAGCAGGTAGTGGAGATGGAAATTATCATGTTCATGTTGATATGGAGCATCCGCGAAAGTCCACCTGCGATTGTCCTTTGGCGAATGGAAAGAAAATCATATGCAAACATATTGTGGCTGTTTCACTTTGTCTTGATGAGTCTGAGGCAGATCGTTTTAAAAATGAAAAGACAATATATGCATCAGAGGAAGAGGAACGCAGAGCAAAGAAATATGAAAAGTATATGGGATTTGCCAGAACTATGTCACCAAGGGAACTAAGAGAAGCATATGTTGAGTTGATGATTGAACTTGATGAATATAGGTTGAAGGAAAAGTACGGGAATCCCCATATCACCTCGGCTTTACCAACGAGCCACTGCGAAGCTGTTACGCTCCTGACACGACAGAAGAAGTAACTGAAAAGTCAGTTTGGTGTAAATAGTATAAAAACAATGGATTCCGTACAAAAAAGTTCCGAAATCAGGAATTTTTGTACGGAATTTCTTTTATTTGCGTACTTGGCGAAAATAAAACATCTTTATAAGACCAAATTACCTGCTTTTGTATTTTTTTCGCCGATATTGGCGTTTTAAATACAAGAAAATTCGTAGGGATCTGCAAGGCACTTTTACATTAGCTTTTTACAGTCGTTGACAGTCACAGCCTTTTACCATAAAATGAACAGTAAGAATGTATGAAAAGGGAAGAGAAAATGGGAAAATCCGAGAAACAGATGGATAAAGAGCATGAGCGCAACCAGCGGATCATTGATACAGCGTTTCGGCTTTTTGTGGAAAAGAAAATCGAAGCGGTCAGCATGGATGAGGTCGCAAAAGAAGCCGGTGTGGGACGTGCCACATTGTTCCGCTGTTACAACAATAAGACGGAGCTGGCTATTGCGGTCTGCGCATCGAAATGGAAGGATTATCTGGACAAGCTGGATGAGGTAAGACCAATCTCTTCAATACACGATATCCCGGCAATCGACAGATTTACTTTCACTTTGGACAGTTATATCGGAATGTACCAGAACCATAAGGATCTGCTGCAGTATAATGATAACTTTAATAATTATGTGACGCACCAGACCGTGCAGGAAGAGGAACTGGCGAATTTCCACGCATCCCTGAATTCCGTCAACACAAGACTTCATATGATGTATGCGAAGGCAAAAGAGGACAAGACCTTCCGCACGGATATTCCGGAGGAACAGTTCATGCGTGTGACGGTGCATACCATGATGGCAGCGTGTACCCATTACGCAGGTGGTTTTATCTGGGGAGCAACGGACAACAAGGATTATACAGGAGATCTGCTGCTTTTAAAAGAAATGATCCTGAACTATGCCCAGAATGGCACCAATCTCTGATTGACATTGCAATTTCCGAAAATCTGTGCTATAGTAGCCACAATTGAATATGGAGTATTCAGGTGCCGGAGCAGCCACGTAAGTAGCTGGCTCCGGTGAAAAGGGAAGCAGGTGTAAGTCCTGCACGAACTCGTCACCGTAATTAGGGAGCTGAAGCCGATAGATCACTGGGAGACCGGGAAGATGGCGGATGCAATGATCTTCAAGCCGGGAGACCTGCCTGAATGCTGTACAGAAACATTTGTTTCAAAGCCACGAGTAACTGGTTGTACGTGTGGAATGCAGAAGCGACAGAAGCTTTTTTGCATTCGTTTCCTATGTGTACAAACCCTTTACCTGATACAGGAAAGGGTTTTTGTTTTTGTTGCGAAAAACATGTTTCTGACTTACATATTTAAGGATACCGGGGCACCCCGAAATGAAAAGAGACAGAAAAACTGTCAGAGGAGGAAACATGAAAAGAAGAATTGTAGCAGTAGTACTGGCAACCGTACTGGGCGCTGTATGCATCACCGGATGCGGAAATACCCAGGAGACCGTAGAGAGCACTGCACAGGCAAGCAGTGAGGCTCAGACCACCCAGGCAGCGGAAACAGCAGCTACCGAAAGCACCGAAGATGCAGATCAGGCAGCAGCCGATGAAGTAGCAGCATTGATCGATGCCATCTATGTGCAGGAGAGAACTGAGAATACCGATAAGCAGTGTGCAGATGCCAAGGCAGCATGGGATGCACTGACCGACGCACAGAAGGAACTGGTAGAGGGAGAAAATGCAGATCCCGATTATTTCGGCAGAGATACCGGAGATGCTTCCAAGGATGATCCCCGCAATCAGGATGAGATCGGTGAGAACGAGATTCTGGTAGTAAGCTTCGGTACCTCCTTTAACGACAGCCGTGTGGCTGATATCAAGGGTATCGAGGATGCAATCGCAGCAGCCAATCCCGACTGGTCTGTAAGAAGAGCATTTACCGCACAGATCATCATCAATCATATACAGGCAAGAGATGATGAGCATATCGACAATATGGATCAGGCATTGGACCGCGCTGTGGCAAACGGTGTTAAGAACCTGGTAGTACAGCCTACCCATCTGATGCACGGGGCAGAGTATGACGAGCTGATGGAGGCAGTAGAAGCCTACAAGGATCAGTTCGCATCCGTAAAAGTCGCTGAGCCCCTGTTAGGTGAAGTGGGAGACGATGCAACCGTTGTCAATGTAGATAAGAAGGCAGTAGCAGAAGATCTGACTGCAGAAGCAGTGAAGACCGCTGGGTATGACAGCCTGGATGCTGCAAAGGAAGATGGCGTGGCATTCGTATTCATGGGTCACGGAACTTCCCACACCGCAAAGGTGTCTTACAGCCAGATGCAGACCCAGATGAACGACCTCGGTTATGCCAACGTATTCATCGGAACCGTAGAAGGTGAGCCGGAAGAGACCGCCTGTGAAGAAGTCATCAAGGCTGTTGCAGAAGCAGGTTACACCAAAGTGGTTCTTCGTCCCCTGATGGTAGTAGCAGGTGACCATGCCAACAACGATATGGCAGGCGAGGATGAGGATTCCTGGTTAAGCCAGTTCAATGCTTCCGGTAAGTTCGACAGTGTGGATACCCAGATTGCAGGTCTCGGTGGGATCAAGGCTATCCAGGATCTGTATGTGGCACATACCGCAGCAGCAATGGCTGAGAAATAAATAAGAATTAGAATAAGAATTAAAAAAGGAATTAAAATTAGGAATAAAATAAGGATTAAAATAAGCAATGAAAGCAAAGACAGTAAGGAATAAAATCATAATCGTGGGCGGACTGAGTGCCTGTCTGCTGCTTGGCGGCTGTGGAGCCGGTCAGGCAGCGGATGCAACATCCGCAGAAAGCACGGCTGCCGCACAGGAAAGTACCGTAACACCGACAGAGACCACGGAAGCGGAAAACATCAGCACAGAGACTGCGCAGGACAAAGCACAGCTTCCGGATGGTGTCTACACTGCTGAATTTTCCACGGACAGCTCCATGTTCCATGTCAGTGAGGCCTGTGACGGCAAGGGAACACTGACGGTAAAGGATGGCGTTATGACCATTCACATTTCCTTAGGCTCCAAGAAGATCCTGAATCTCTATCCGGGTCTGGCGGAAGATGCAGCAAAAGATGGCGCAGTGCTGCTTGAGCCCACCACGGATACCGTAACTTACAGCGACGGCATGACGGAAGAAGTCTACGGCTTCGATGTTCCCGTACCTGCGATCGGAGAGGAATTCGATCTGGCACTGATCGGTACCAAGGGAAAATGGTATGACCATAAAGTGAAGGTATCCGATCCGGTAGCGGAAGACAGCCGGGAAGCTGCGAACGGTTCCTTTGCTATGAGTACGTTGGCAGATGGCAGCTACACCATCGAACTGACGATGGAGGGCGGAAGCGGCAGAGCTTCTATCCAGTCCCCCGCACAGCTTGCGATAGCTGAAGGAGCGGCAACGGCGATTCTGGAATGGAGCAGCCCGAACTATGACTATATGCTGGTGAACGGTGAAAAATATCTGCCGGTAAATACGGAAGGCAATTCCGTATTTGAAGTGCCGGTGGAAGCACTGGATGCACCCCTTACCATGATCGGTGATACCGTGGCAATGAGCACACCTCACGAGGTGGAATACACTGTAACTTTCCATTCTGAGACACTTGAGAGTACAGAGAGCGGCAAGTAATACATATGATGCCAGGGTCAAAAGGTCTAAGCCCACATGTTTAGCACGGACCGAAGCGGAGCGGAGACGTGGGAGTGCGCAGCACGGAGCAATCCGCAGGCACAAATATTGCAGGCTATGAAAGGCATGATAACTTTGAGGTCAGGAAGAAATAGAAGAAAATGGATTTATGTTCTGCTTCTTATGGGACTGCTGGGGCTAACTGGCTGCGGCAGTCCTTCTTCTGCTTCTATGGAGACATCGTCGGAAGCACCATCGGAGGTTGCCCAGGCAGCAGAGACTACGCAGGAAGAACAGACAGAATTAGTAAAAACAGGCAGCATGGAGCTGCAATATGCGGAAAATTTTGCGGTGGACTATTACGAAGATGGTTATAAGATGCTGACAACGCTTCCCGATAGTAAACGGTATCTGTTAGTGCCGGAGGGACAGCCGGTGCCAAGGGGACTGGATGAGGACGTCAGCATCTTGCAGGAACCGCTTCAAAATATATATCTGGTGGCATCCGGCGTGATGGACATGTTCGCCTCGCTGGATGCAGTGGATCAGATCCGGTTCTCCGGGCAGAAGCAGGAGAACTGGTACATTCAGACAGCAAAGGATGCCATGGAGGCAGGGGACATGATCTATGCCGGAAAATACAGTAAACCGGATTATGAATTACTGGTGTCTGAAGGCTGTGATCTGGCGATCGAGAACCGGATGATCACGCACTCGCCGGAGGTGGTGGAAATGCTTCAAAGCTTTGATATTCCGGTGATGATCGAATATTCCAGCTATGAAAAACATCCTTTGGGAAAAGTGGAATGGGTCAAATTTTTCGGAGCCCTGACCGGCAAAGAAGTGGAGGCAGAAGAAACCTTTGCGGAGCAGACAGAGATTCTGGAAGAGGTAGAAAGTGGGGAAAAAACAGGGAAGACCATAGCATTTTTCTATGTGACTTCCAACGGATTGATCCAGGTACGGCAGAGTACGGATTATATTCCGAAGCTGATCGAACTGGCAGGCGGAAGATACATTTTTGAGGATCTTGAGGACAGCGGAAGCGGACGCTCTACGCTGAACATGCCGGTCGAAGATTTTTACGCCGGGGCGAAGGACGCAGACATTCTGATCTACAACAGCTCGATCGACGGTGGTGTGACCACGCTGGACGAGCTGATCGGCAAATGCAATATTCTAAAAGACTTTAAGGCGGTACAGGAGGGGCAGGTCTATTGCACCACCAACGATATGTACCAGCAGTCCATGGCAATCGGGTATTTATTGCAGGATATGCATACGGTGTTGACGGACGATGATACCGCTAAGCTGCGTTATCTGTTTCTCTTACAGTAAGATGGAGGACTTAGAAACGCAGCGTAAGTATAAGAGCGTTAGAATGAGATTAGAATACGATTGGAATACGAATAGGAAAAGAAGGAGAAAAACATGCAGCAGCGCAGGAAAATCAGATATCTCATAGCGTTTGTTCTATTGACGGCAGGCATTCTCGTGCTGCTGCTTTGCAATATAGGAATCGGAACAGTGAAGATCCCGCTGACAGAAATACTGACTACGGGAAGAACCAAAGAAGGCATGAATGCCAGAATCCTGTGGGAGATCCGATTTCCCCGGACACTGGCGGCGGGGATCCTGGGCGGTGCGCTGGCACTTGCCGGGTATCTGTTGCAGACTTTTTTCCACAATCCCATAGCCGGACCCTTCGTCTTAGGAATTTCTTCCGGGGCGAAGATGGTAGTGGCGCTGGTGATGGTATTTTTGCTGGGGAATACGATTCGGGTCAGCTCCGGACTGTTGATCCTGGCGGCATTTTTAGGAGCTATGTTGTCCATGGGATTCGTGCTCCTCATGGCGAGGAAGGTAGACAGCATGTCCATGCTGGTGGTCAGCGGCGTGATGATCGGTTACATCTGTTCCGCCATTACGGAACTGGTGGTGACTTTCGCGGAGGACGCGGATATCGTGAATCTCCACAA
>ERZ1027262.77-NODE-77-length-37736-cov-5.892784_pt1 | contig 37736 bp, 28 predicted proteins | sample MGYA00519472_ERZ1027262 | MGnify/ENA primary metagenome ERZ1027262 (study PRJEB26926, sample SAMN06164796) | human gut metagenome | biome: ENVO:00009003; feature: ENVO:2100002; material: ENVO:00002003 | host: Homo sapiens | place: USA | collected 2012 ... | reverse complement strand
CGAGATACTGATCGGTCTCGTGGGCTCGGAGATGTGTATAAGAGACAGCCGTAGGGTACCATATCTATACTTTTTATACTCCACTTCGTGTAAGGTTCCTGGTTTATTTGGGACAAACGGAGATAGCGGTCTGCATATTTGCTGAATTCTCCGGGGGTATAGACTTGCTTTTCGGCCACGACGACCAAGCGAAGGGCTGTACGGGGCAAGTAATAGGTTACGCCCTCCACCGTGGCGCCGGGTACGTACGGGCTTACTTCGGTTTGTGCGACGGCACCGAGTGTGCAAAGTGCCAGTCCGCATAACAGGGTTCTTGCTTTCATAAACTTTATTTTTATCAGTATTTATTCTTTTAACTTCTTGAAGGCTTCGGGGAGCGCGTCGATGATGTCGCTGGCTATCATGCTTTCTTCGCCTAACCTTTCGCGTGCGATGTCACCGGCCAGGCCGTGCAGATAGGTGCCCAACTGGCAAGCTTCATTGGCCGTATATCCCCGTGCCAGTAAAGCCGTAAGGATGCCGGTTAGCACGTCGCCGCTTCCGGCTGTGGCCATGCCTGCATTGCCCGTGGGGTTGATGATGACGCGTCCCGTCGGTGTACAAATCATGCTGTTGTGTCCTTTCACGATGACATATAATTGCATTTTGATGGACAGCTCACGGGCTTTTGCCATACGGTCGTAACTGTCGGTACATGTTCCCACGAGATTTTCCAGTTCCTTGGGATGCGGAGTGAGAATCGTGTCTTGCGGGATTTCCGGAATCCATTCCGGATGGTTGCCCAGGATATTGAGCGCATCCGCATCGAGTACCATTTCGCCCGGATGGTTACGGATGAATGTACGCAGAGCCTCTGCCGTTTCTTCGTGTGTGCCCAGTCCGGGACCCATGGCCAGAGCGTTGTAGTCGTAGGTACTTATGGCTTTCGACACCCGGATGTCGGACAAATCATGGCTGAGTATGGCTTCGGGCACACTGCATTGCAAGATGTTGTTGTTCATGTCCGGCGTATGGACGGTCAGTTTGCCCACTCCACTTCTCAGGCAAGCCTTTGCCGCGAGAATGGTTGCGCCTCCCATGCCGTACTGGCCGCTTACGAGCAGGGCATGCCCCATGCTGCCTTTGTGGGCGAAAGGGTTACGCGGTTTGAGTATCTTTTTCACCTCTCCCGGCTCTATCACCGTAATACTACAGTCGATAGCCGCCAGTCCCTCGGCGGAAAGCCCGATGTCCATGGGTTTTACTTCACCGAGATATTTCTGGTTCTCGCCGAAAAAGAAGGCCAGTTTAGGAAGCTGGATGGTCAGGGTCAGGTCCGCACGGACGATGGCCGACGGATTATTGTATGTGTTGTCTTCGCTCATCAGGCCGGACGGGATGTCGATGCTCACCACTTTGGCCGGACTGGCGTTGATTCTTTTCACGAGTCCGGCATAGCCCCCGTCCAAAGGCTTATTCAGTCCGGTACCGAACAGTCCGTCTACGATGACGTCTTTTTCGTCCGCTTCAGGGAAAGAAAATTGGGAAGATACTTCGGTGAACAGCAGTCCGGCCAGGTTTTCCAACCGTTTCTTGTTGTTCAGGCAATCGTCGCTGAGACGTCCCGTGATGTTGAACAGATACGTCTGTACCGTGTACCCGGCGTTGCAGAGCAGGCGGGATACCGCCAAGGCATCGCCTCCGTTGTTGCCCGGACCGGCAAACACGATGAAGCGAGTGGCGGTGGTCCAACGGCTTTTCAATTCGGCTGCAATCGCTTTTGCGGCACGTTCCATCAAATCGGTGGATGAGACGGGTTCGTGTTCGATGGTGTATTTATCTAATTCTTTAAACTGGGTCGAGGTGAGTATCTTCATGACAAATAAAACTTCGTTTTCTTTCGCATTTTTTGGGTTTGGTACTGTTTTTGGATAAAATAGGAGGCGGTTCGGCATGTCCAAACTTGAAAAACTTTGTTTTTCGTTTGCCTCTGCGCTCACCTTTCACTATCTTTGTACGCAAAATTAGCAAAAAGATATGGAAACACTTCAGATAAAGGATAAAAAATTTGCCGTGTCGATACCTGAGGCTGAAATATTGAAACAGGTGAAGCGGGTGGCTGGAGAAATCAACCGTGATTTGGCCGGTTCGGAACCTGTTTTTTTGGCCATATTGAACGGGTCTTTTATCTTTGCGGCTGATTTGATGAGGGAAATCGAGCTTTCTGCACAGATTTCGTTTGTCAAGTTGGCTTCGTACGTGGGGACGTCTTCAACCGGTTCTGTCTGTGAGATGATAGGACTGAATGTCGATATTTCCGGACGGGATGTCGTGGTTGTGGAGGATATAGTGGATTCCGGACTGACGATGAAATACGTGACGGAAATGTTGGCGAAGTACAATCCCCGTTCCATTTCCATCTGCACATTGTTGCTCAAGCCCGGTAATTTGAAGGTGGATTTGGACATTCCGTACAAGTGTTTCTCCATACCCAACGATTTCATTTTGGGGTATGGGCTGGATTATGACGGTTACGGGAGGAACACCCGTGACATTTACACCGTCGTGGAATAGGCCGGCAGTTTCTATTGTCGGAAAAAGAGGAGAAAGATTGTTTCAACCAATACAAAATAACAACGATGAAGAATATTATTATTTTCGGTGCTCCGGGATCAGGTAAGGGCACTTACAGTGACGAGATTGTGGCAAAATACGGCATGGGACACATTTCTACCGGTGACGTGTTGCGCGGAGAAATCAAGAACGGTACAGAGCTGGGCAAGATTGCCAAGGGATATATCGACAACGGCCAGCTCATTCCGGACGAACTGATGATCGACATCCTGGCCAAGACATACGATGCACAGACGAAAGGCCAAGGGGTGATATTCGACGGTTTCCCCCGTACCATCGCGCAGGCCGAGGCTTTGAAGAAGATGTTGGCCGACCGCAAGGACGACATGGGCATGATGATAGAGTTGGTGGTGGACGAAGAGACGCTGATGGCCCGTTTGCTGAACCGTGCCATCGAGCAGGGACGCGCCGACGACAATGAAGAAACCATCAAGAAGCGTTTTGACGTGTACCGCAACCAGACGGCTCCTTTGGCCGAGTGGTTCGAGAAAGAAGGTTTGCGACACACTTTCAACTGGAAAGGTTCGAAAGAACAGATGCTGGCGGAAATCTTTGAAGCGATAGACGCTGCAAACAAATAATCTATATGGCAGAATCCAATTTTGTAGACTATGTGAAGATATACTGCCGTTCGGGTAAGGGGGGGCGCGGTTCGGCGCACATGCGCCGGGCCAAATACGTGCCCAATGGCGGACCGGACGGCGGAAACGGCGGCCGTGGGGGTAATGTTTACCTTCGCGGCAACCGCAACTATTGGACGTTGCTCCATTTGCGTTATGACCGGCATGTCTTTGCCGGCCATGGCGGGAACGGCTCCAAAGCCCGGTCGTCGGGCAAGGACGGTGAGGACAAGTATATAGACGTGCCGTGCGGAACGGTGGTCTATAATGCCGAGACGGGAGAATACCTTTGCGACGTGACGGAGGACGGGCAGGTCGTATTGCTGCTGAAAGGAGGCCGGGGCGGTCTGGGCAACTGGAATTTCCGTACGGCCACCAACCAGGCGCCGCGGTATGCCCAACCCGGGGAGCCGATGCAGGAGATGATGGTTATCATGGAATTGAAGCTGTTGGCTGATGTCGGTCTGGTAGGGTTTCCCAACGCAGGGAAATCCACTTTGCTGAGCGCCGTGTCGTCCGCCCGTCCCAAGATAGCCAATTATCCCTTTACGACACTCGAACCCAGCTTGGGCATCGTGTCCTACCGCGACAACCAGTCGTTCGTAATGGCCGATATTCCCGGCATCATCGAGGGAGCCAGCGAGGGAAAAGGGTTGGGGCTGCGTTTCCTGCGCCATATCGAGCGCAACTCTTTGCTGTTGTTCATGGTGCCCGGCGACACGGAGGACATCCGGAAAGAATATGAGATACTGTTGAACGAACTGGCCACGTTCAACCCCGAAATGCTCGACAAGCAGCGGGTGTTGGCCATTACGAAGAGCGATTTGCTGGACGAAGAACTCATTCAGATGCTTTCCGAGAACCTGCCCGACGTGCCTCATGTGTTTATCTCTTCGGTCACGGGGATGGGCATAGCCGAGTTGAAAGATGTGTTGTGGCGCGAGCTGAACAGCGAAAGCAATAAGCTTCAGGCCATTACGGACCAAAGTAGGATCGTGCATAAGAACAAGGACTTGAATTTCCTGCAGAATGAGCTGAAGGCCATGGGCGAGGATGAAGATATCCAGTTCGTGGACGAGGAAGAGATAGAAGACCTTGATGATTTCGAATACGAAGAGGATTGGGACGACGAACCTCAAAAATAGTTCCGGAAAATGCGTGGACCGGAATTGCTGACATACGATTTGGGACAGGGTGCCTGTGCTTTCAGTACGGAGCGTCGCGGAGGTTATAGCGAAGGGGCGTACGCCTCTTTCAATGCCAATGCCTATTGCGGGGACGACGAACGCATGGTGCGGCTCAATCGTGATTTGTTGTGCGAGTCTTTAGGTTTGGAGACATCCCGTTTGATTATACCTCATCAGATACATGGCGCACGTGTGCGTCGTATCGATGAGGCTTTTTTTATGCAGACCGATGCCGTCAAGGCGGCTACGCTCGAAGGAGTGGATGCCGTGATGACGGACGTGCCGAAAGTTTGCGTGTCGGTGTCTACCGCCGATTGCATACCTATATTAATATATGACCGGGTGCATCATGCCGTGGCCGCCGTGCACGCCGGTTGGCGAAGCACGGTGTTGCGCATATCGGAGGCCGTCCTGCAAGCGATGGCCGGTGCATACGGCACCCGTCTGCAGGATGTGGAGGCGGCCATCGGTCCCGGCATATCCTTGGAGGCTTTCGAGGTGGGCGACGAGGTGTATGAAGCTTTCCGCACGGCTGGTTTCCCGATGGAGAAGATCGCGAGGCGGTATCCTGCCACCGGAGACGGGAGTGGCAGGATGGAAAAATGGCACCTTGATTTGTGGCAAGCCAACCGGGGCTTGTTGGAGGGCTGCGGTGTGCCCTCTGCACGGATTCATTTGGCCGGAGTGTGCACTTACCTCCATTCCGAACGTTTCTTCTCCGCACGCCGCTTGGGCATCCGTTCGGGGCGCATTCTGAACGGTATTTTTCTGACGGACTGATTAAAAATATGGATATATGGTGAAGCGTATTTCTATTTTGTGTCTCGCCTTGTTGCTGGCACTTTTGTATTCCTTTACGGGCAGCCGCAAGGAGCGGGTGGATTTCTCGCGTGTGGAACGGCGCATGCTTCATATCCCGACTGCCGGATTGTTCGACGGCACCGGTTATTTCACCGTGACTTCGGCCGACATGGAACGCGACGGTTGGAGTTTTCCGGTGGAGGACGGAGTGTTGTTCACTCCCGATTTCCGTCATGAGCCTGTCGGGTGGTACATCATGTCGCCTGAGGTGAAGCATGAGGTAAGGGCGGCCATGCAGGGCGTGGTGCGCCTGGTGCGTAAGACGGATTTAGGAAAGACGGTCGTGGTGCTTCATCCCAACGGGATGGAAACGGTGTATGCCCATCACGCCAAGACGTTGGTGGAGTCCGGCGATTATGTTTCTGCCGGGCAGGCTCTCGCGTTGGCCGGTGCGAACCATGGCGTGGTCTATACTTATTTCGCCCTGATGGTGAACGGCGTGCCGATGAGCCCGTCCACGCTGTCTCGTCCCGATGGTAGTTTGAAGTTCGATGCCATGCAGTTTCGTCTGGACGAGTCCGGTTATGTCCGTGCTTCTTTCTGCCGGAGGGGAGAGATTGTCGAACGTCCGCCCCGTTTCGACTGGTTCCGGGTGCCGGAACTGGTGGACTTGGATAGCCCCTTCTCGGCTATGGAACGGCAACATGTGGGTGTGGCCACACCGGGGTTGTTCGACGAGGCTTCTTCGTTCACGATAGACTTGTCCCGGATAGGGAAGTGGAGTTATCCGCTGCCCGGTGCCAAGGTGATCAGCCCCTATGGCGGGGCACGCAAGAACCATACGGGGACGGACCTGAAGACGAAGCCGCGCGACAAGATACGGGCGGTGTTCGACGGGGTGATCCGCTTCTCCGGAAAGTATTCCGCATACGGGAACATGGTGGTAGTGCGTCATGCCAACGGGCTGGAGACTTGTTACAGTCACAATGCCAAGAACTTGGTTCGCGTGGGAGACCGTGTGAAGGCTGGCGACGCGATAGCCACCGTGGGTTGTACCGGACGGGCCACGACGGAGCATTGTCATTTTGAAGTCCGGGTGAACGGCGTGCCGTTCAATAGTGATTACATTTTCGACCACGGGCGGCATGCGTTGAGGAAAGACAAGCTCACCTTTACTCGTAAATCGAACGGAACCATCTCTGTACGAAAGGATTAAGCATCTTTTTCCCTCCTTTTGAAAAGCTGAAAATCATCTTGCGGAAAGACGTAAATCGTTTAGCGTTCTCTAATGGATGAAAAAAGACCGTAGGGTGATGCCTGCGGTCTTCTCTTCTTGATAAGAAAATACATTACTTTTTATGCCGGTTGGCTCTGCGGCGGCGGATTTCAGCCTTCATTTTGGCCGACCCGGAACCGTGCGCCCCCGTGATATAAGCTTTCTTTTTGGCTTTGGTTTTCACTTTGGCGTTCGAGTTTCCGGAAGTCTTTTTAGCGCCTCCTGAAAACACGATGCCTCCCGTGATAACCTTGTCGATGTCGTCTCCTCCGAAGTTCGCCATAAGTGTGCCGTAGGATTAATGGTGGAACAGGCGGACGCCGGTGAAAGCCATCGTGATGCCATACTTGTCGCAAGTCTCGATTACATGGTCGTCGCGCACGCTGCCACCAGCTTGTGCCACGAACTGCACGCCGCTTTTGTGTGCCCGTTCGATGTTGTCGCCGAAGGGGAAGAATGCGTCCGACCCTAAGGCCACTCCGGTGTTTTGTGCAATCCAGGCTTGTTTTTCCTCGCGTGTGAGCGGTTCCGGCTTTTCAGAGAAGAATTTCTGCCATTCTCCGTCAGCCAACACGTCCATATAGTCGTCGCTGATATAAATGTCGATGGTATTGTCTCGGTCTGCACGGCGGATTTTCTCCACGAACGGTAGGTTCATCACCTTCGGATGTTGGCGCAACCACCAGATGTCGGCCTTGTTGCCCGCCAAACGCGTACAGTGGATACGGCTTTGTTGTCCGGCTCCGATGCCGATGGCCTGTCCGTCCTTCACGTAGCATACGGAGTTGCTTTGCGTGTACTTCAGGGTGATGAGGGCGATCATCAAGTCGCGTTTGGCCTCGTCGGTAAACGTCTTGCTGGCCGTGGGGATGTTTTCGAACAAAGCCGGGTCGTTCAATTTGATTTCATTGCGTCCTTGCTCGAATGTGATGCCGAACACCTGTTTGCGTTCTATCGGTTCGGGAACATAGTCGGGGTCTATTTTGATGACGTTGTAAGTACCTTTGCGTTTTTCACGCAGGATTTGGAGCGCCTCTTCCGTGTAGTCCGGAGCAATCACCCCGTCGCTGACTTCGCGTTTGATGAGGGTGGCGGTGGCGGCATCGCAAGTGTCGCTCAGTGCGATAAAGTCGCCGTAGCTCGACATACGGTCGGCACCGCGTGCACGGGCGTATGCACAGGCAACGGGGGAGAGAGGAATCTGCACGTCATCCACAAAGTATATTTTTTTCAACGTGTCGCTCAACGGGAGGCCGATGGCAGCCCCGGCGGGAGACACGTGTTTGAAAGATGTGGCGGCAGGCATGCCGGTGGCTTCTTTCAGTTCCTTGACCAGTTGCCAACCGTTGAGGGCATCCAAGAAGTTGATGTACCCCGGACGGCCGTTGAGCACTTCAATCGGCAGTTCGCCTTCGGTCATGTAAATACGCGAGGGTTTCTGATTCGGATTGCATCCGTACTTTAAAGCTAATTCTTTCATATCGAGTGATTAATACAGAAGCAGCCCGACACGCATACTGCATGACGGGCTGCTTTCAAATTTGTGGAGCTGGAGGGAATCGAACCCTCGTCCAAACAGGGAAACCATACGCTTTCTACACGCTTATCCCGGCCTTCGGTTTTCGTGCGCAAACAAGACCCGAGCCACCTATTTACGCCTTATCCTTTAAGATTTCACCGTCCGTGCAAGGCCGCGGACGACTATCTCCGATTTAGCTGCACCACTTTTCCGGAATGCTTCGGAGCCACAGCTTCCGAGTGATGTCTCGTTTCAGCACCTGGTGCCGAAATAAAGGTAATCTACTATACTTCGATCACGCAGCGAGAGCGTAGTTGTTTTCGCCAGATAAATTCTTGGTAACTGAGATTATAGAGGAAATCACCGACCCTCTGCGTGCTTACGTACCATTCCATCCTGCTGTCAAATCCATGTCAACCCCGGATGTTTGAAATGCAAAGATAAGGCTTTCTTTTGAATAAAGGTATAAACAGAGTGTTATTTTTGATTCTATTCTTTATTTTTTATACACGGTCATGCCTTTATTTGTGAGAGAAAAAAAAATATCGTTATTTTGCAATAATTTCACTCTTATAGAGTTTTATATTTTAGATAATTCGAATAGTTCAAGGTTGAAAAATGAATCAAGTGTCTGTCAATATGGAGATTTGTGATGGCATGAATGCTGAGGCGCGGACGGTGAAGCGGTGGTGCGACGTCGTGTGTGCCTTGTTGGGGATGCTCGTACTGTCTCCCGTTTTTTTGTTGGTGTATATCTTGCTGAAATGTGAAGGGACAAATTCTGTGATATTCAGACAGGAACGGATAGGGTATAAAGGGAGACCTTTTTCCATTTTGAAATTCAGAACGATGAGAATGGACTCGGAAAGAGACGGTCAGCCTCGTTTGGCGGAAAAAGAAGACGACCGGTTGACGCGTGTGGGGAAGTTTCTGCGTGAGCATCATTTGGATGAACTGCCGCAATTGTGGAATGTCTTGGTCGGCGAAATGTCTTTTGTAGGGCCGCGTCCGGAGCGCCGTTATTTCATTGATTTGATAAGAAAAGAAAATCCGGATTATGATTATTTGTTTCTGATGCGTCCCGGGCTTACGTCTAAGGCTACCTTGTATAATGGTTATACGGATACAATGCAGAAAATGCTGATTCGCTTGCAGATGGATTTGGAATATTTGCAGCAACGTTCGTTATGGTTGGATGTGAAAATCATTTTTACTACGATAAGTTTTATTTTGAAAGGAAAGAAATTCTGATGTATATGGCAAGGAGAATATTGCTGGCATGTTTGGCGTGTTTTTGGTTTCAATTTATTTTTTCCCAGTCCATGTCGGACGATCAGGTCGTACGTTATGTCATGGAACAGCAAGAGAAGGGGAAAGACCAACAGTATATTGTTTCCCAATTGCTTCAAAAGGGTGTGACAGTGGACCAGTTGCGACGTATCCGGAAAAAATATGAAGCAGAACAAAAACAGCCCGGAGCCTTGGATTTGACGGGGACGACGCAAGCTAAAAGCGGTACTTCTCGTTTGAGGACTAACAAAGAAAAGACACTGGATGAACGCCAGAAACGGAATGGTTATATGATTCGTTCGCAACGTGAAATAAAGGACGGGGAGGATAAAACGTTGAAGAATCAACAACTCAACGAAGAGATAGGGTTTATGGATATAGACTCGTTGATTTATTATCGTAATTATTTCAAGGAAGACGACCGTCAGGTGTTCGGGCGCAATATCTTCAATAATGAAATGTTGACTTTCGAACCGAGCATGAATATACCGACTCCGGCAAACTATCGCCTGGGAGCCGGTGATGCTGTAATTATAGACGTCTGGGGAGCTTCACAGACTACTTTCGAGGGGACGGTGTCGCCCGACGGAACGGTGACAATAGAGGGAGTCGGGCCTTTGACATTAGCTGGAATGACTGTGAAAGAAGCCAATGACTATGTAAAAAAGCAGTTAGGACGTTTTTATTCTAATTCGAATATTACCCTGACTGTCGGAGAAACTCGTTCGATACAGGTACAAGTGATGGGTGAGGTGATGGTGCCCGGAACTTACACATTGAGTGCGCTTTCGTCGGCTTTCAATGCCTTATATGCGGCCGGGGGAATTAGCGAGATAGGAACACTTCGCGATATAAAAGTATTCCGTCAGGGACGTGTGGTTTCAACCATCGACGTCTACGATTACATCCTGAACGGGAATACAAAAGGCGATATCCGTTTGGCGGATAACGATGTGATTGTGGTAGGGCCGTACGAATGCTTGGTGAATATACGAGGTAAGGTGAAGCGTCCTATGTTTTATGAAATGAAAGAAGACGAAAGCGTTTCCCGTATTTTGGATTATGCCGGAGGATTTACCGGGGACGCTTATACGGATAATGTGCGGCTGATACGTAAAAGCGGACGTGAGTATTCCGTGTACACGGTGGGTGAGTTCGAGATGAATGGTTTCCTGTTGAAAGACGGAGATTCTTTGTATGTCGATTCGATTATTCCCCGTTTTTCCAATATGGCAGAAATACGCGGGGCTGTGTTCCATCCCGGACAATATCAGATGGACGGGAGTATCAAGACAGTACGTCAGTTGATTAAAGCGGCCGACGGGTTGCGTGAAGATGCTTTCCTTAAACGGGCTGTAATGCACCGTCAAAAGGAAGACCTGACGATGGAAGCTTTGTCTGTGGATGTGGAAGGTATTATGGACGGGACGGTAGCCGATATTCCTTTGCGTAAGAATGATATTTTGTTTATCCCGAGTTCGTTGGATATGAAAGGGGAGCGTACGTTGACCATTGACGGCGAGGTTAACTTTCCCGGAGTATACCAGTATGCGGACAATACGACGATAGAAGATCTTGTGCTTCAGGCCGGGGGACTTACGGAAGCGGCTTCCATGGCAAAAGTCGATGTGTTCCGCCGAATTAAGAATCCGGATGCGGTGACCGATGATGAGAAACTGTCTGAGACCTATAGCTTTTCTCTCCGTGACGGTTTGGTGATGGGCGATGGCCAAGACTTTCATCTCCAGCCGTACGATGAGGTGTTTGTGCGTAAAAGTCCGGCTTATTCGGAACAGCGAAATGTAAAGATAAGTGGAGAGGTGAACTTTTCCGGTAGCTATGCGATGGATAACAAAAACTATCGTTTGAGCGACTTGGTGAAAGCGGCCGGAGGTCTGTCTTCTTTGGCTTATGCAAAAGGTGCGCGGTTACAACGTAAATTGACGGATGAAGAGAAAAAACAACGGGAGGTAGCCATGAAGGCTGCACAGATCCAATTATATGAGGAGAGTATGCGCTCGGAAAAGACATTTGACATGGCACGGGCTGATTCCATCCAGAATCTGAAATTGGATTTGGGAGATACTTATCCCGTGGCCATCAATCTTGAAAAGGCGATGAGAAATCCCGGAAGTGTGGACGATGTTCTTTTGCGTGAAGGAGATGAGTTGCAAATTCCACAGTTCTCCAATACGGTAAAAATCAGTGGTGATGTGATGTATCCGATTTCCATAAACTATGAGAAGGGTAAGTCTTTGAAGTATTACATTAAGCGTGCCGGCGGCTATGCGGACCGTGCACACAAGTCCCGTGTCTATGCGGTTTATATGAATGGTGCGGTGGAGCAGCTTGGTCGTCGTTCTGCTAAGTCTATTCAGCCTGGTTGTGAGATAGTAGTGCCTTCTAAACCTCAAAAGACAAAAATGACCACGGCAGAAATGATGACTATCGGGACCTCAACGGCTTCGATTGCTACGATGATTGCTACGTTAGTGAATATATTTAAATAGTGGGTAGTTGGTATGAGAGGAAGCTTGAGAACATTGGAGATGGCGGTAAGGACGTTATGGACCAGTTGGCGTTTATTGGTGGGAGCATGTACGATTGTTTTGGTTCTTTCCGTCGTTTATATAGTAAGTTTGCCGCGTACGTACACATCAGAAATTATTCTATTGCCGGAAGTCGCTTCCACTGGAGGTTTGTCGGGTAGTATGGGATCTTTGGCTTCTTTGGCAGGGATAAAGGTAGGAGGCAGCGGAGAAGATGCCGTTTATCCTGAGTTTTATCCTAAAGTGCTTTCGTCTACTCCTTTTGTGTTGGATTTGTTTGACGTCCCTGTGATATTGGAAGATGGTCGGGAAATTCGTCTTTATGAGTATATGGAAAAATACCAAAAACAACCTTGGTGGGCAAAGATGTTGATTTGGTCAAAATCAGATGACGAGGAAAATATTCCGGTAAAGGAAGGGGTAGCAGACAGTTCTTTCTATGTTTTGACGAAAAAAGAAAATCGTGTAGCTATAGCCATTAAGGGCATGGTGTCCTGTCGGGTGGATAAAAAAACAGATATGGTTACCATAGATGTTGAAATGCAGGATGCCGTATTGGCTGCTTACATAGCCGATGTGATAAAAGAAAAATTACAACGCTATATTGTAGATTACCGGACATCCAAGGCGAGGAATGACGCTGCCTATATGGAACAAATAACGTCGGAAAGCCGTGCGAATTATTTGGAAGCACAGCGAAAATACGCTTCGTTTGCCGATTCATATCAGGGTTTGACTTTGGAGGCTTTCAGCCAAAAGAAGAATCGCTTGGAAAACGAGATGGATTTGGCTTATACGGCTTATTCGCAAGCGTTCCAACAGTTGCAATTGGCCAAAGCTAAGGTGCAGGAGCATACTCCCGTGTTTGTCACCATACAACCTGCGGTTGTGCCTTTGCGGCCTTCTGGTCCTAAGCGTATGGTGTTTGTGTTCATGATGGGAGTTCTGTCTTTTTTGTGTGTCTCTTCGTGGATTTTGATAAAAGATTATTATAGAAGATCTCGTTTAGTGATAGAGGAGATGGAGGGTGGTAAAGATGAAAATTGACTACCTGAAAGGGAATGTGCATGAGCTGAAAGATTCCTTTTATCTCATGCTTCTCCAAGGCGTCAATCAGTTCGTGCCTTTATTGGTTTTGCCTTATTTGATGTGCGTGTTGGGGGCAGAAGGTTATGGTTATGTAGGGTTTGCCTTATCGTTGGTGCAGGTTGTTACGTTGGTAGTTGATTTTGGTTTTGATTTGAGTGCAACAAAGCATGTGGCTATGGTATGCCATGATCGGGCGGAACTTGGAAAAGTTTTTTGGAATGTGGTGGCTTCGAAATGCCTTTTGTTGTCGTTTTCTTTAGCCGTGTTAATGTGTGTGGCTTTTTGTGTGCCATCTTTTGAGCCTTATCGTTTGGCTCTTTGGGTAACAGTCCCCATGGCTGTGGGTTCTGCGTTCAGTTATATGTGGTTCTTTCAGGGCATAGGTAAGATTCGTGTGTATTCTGTACTCAATACCTTGTCCAAGGTGGTTTTGCTGCCTTTGGTCTTTCTTTTTGTGAAGTCTCCGAGCGATTATGTATGGGCGGCTTTATTCCAGTCTTCAGTTTTTCTTTTTACGGCGATAGTGACGAACCTCTACCTTTGGAGGTGCAAAAGTATACCTTGGGCTTGTCCTGTATGGCAAGGTATGCGTAAGGAGTTGGCTGACAGCTTTCCCTTGTTCCTTTCTAAGGCATCCACAAGTGTGTATATTCAATTATTTGTTGTCATTTTGGGTTTTTATTGTACTACTGAAGCCATAGGGAGATATACAGCAGCCGAGCGTATCATGCGTGCAGTTTGTTTTGTTTTGTTAGTGCCGGTGAGTCAGGCCTTTTTTCCGAAGGTTGCGCGGCTATCCAAAAAGGATAATCAAGAGGCTGTCAAGGTCTTTAATTTGGCACTGCTTTTAGTGGCTGTAATTATGTCTGGGGTTTTTGCCATTTTATTTTTGGGCAGTGAGTATGTGTCTTTTTGGTTGGGCGAGGGCTATGAAGGTCTGGACGGCCTGATGAGGATATTTGCATGGGCACCGTTGGCAATAGGATTGGGCTGTGTATACGGGCAGTTGGGATTGGTCGGTATGGGCGGTAGAGCGGAACGTAAGTGTTTCCGGAACGTCTATTTTTTTGCAGCGATATTTTCTTTAGTTGCCATCTTCTGTTTAGTGTCGCAATGGAAGGAATATGGGGCGGCTTGGGGTGTAGTGCTTTCCGAAGGATTGATATGTGTACTGATGTGTTTTTACTTTTATAGAAGGATAAAGATATGTTGATGATCGCGTTTGGCATATTATTGGTTCTTGCGGTGTGGGGATGGTGTTTTTCCAAAGACATTTTCTCCCCGTTCGTGTTGCAGCCTGGAGTATGGTGCGTGATTTTATTGTTGTATCAAATTTTACCACATGATTTTTTCCCTTTAGTAAACGACTTTCTTTTATCTTTGATAGTTTGGAATATAGGTTTCCTTCTCTCAGCTTATCTCTCTTTTTATTATACACCTTCTTCGTCAAGGCGTGCGGTGGAAGCTACTCCTAATAAATTAGTTATCCAATCTTATTTTATCCTATCTTTGATTACGATGCCTATAGTGATAGGTATAATTATTTGGATAGCTTATGTAGAAGATCCTGTCAATATGTTCAGGTATTTGCGGGTGATGAACACAGGGGTTGACGAAAACATAGAGGCTCCGGATCTGGGTGTCCTTTATTATTTGGTTTCAATGACTTATGTTTTACTTTTTTTTGTCTTATTGTATGGGCGTGGAAAATGGGTAATAGTCTTGGTTCTGTTATTGAATTTGTTATTCGCTTTCGTTACAATGGCAAAAACTGTATTTTTGAGTGTGTTACTGCCTACCTTGTATATTGCTTATTTGAATAAGAAAATAAAATTGAAGCATATCTGTTATGGGTTAGGAGGCTTTTTTATTTTTAGTTTGGTATTGCAGTCTTTGCGTGGAGCTTCTTCACAGGATGATGTTCAGATGGTCAATATTACTTCTTTTCTTAGCTTATATTTGTTGAGCTCTTTGCCCGCTTTTGATTATTATGTACAGCCTTGTGAGTCTTATGGATGGGGAGGACATGTTTTTCGCTTGTTTTATGCTATAGGGCATACGTTAGGAAGTGATATCGTACCCGAAGATACTATTTTGCCTTTTGTTTCTGTTCCTCAATTTACTAATACGTACACTGTGTTGTACCCTTTTTACATTGATTTTGGTATATGTGGTATAGTGTTTTTTTCATTGTTATACGGGGTGGCCTACGGTTTTTTATATAAGAAAACTATGACAGGAGGAAAAATGGCTCAGGTTTTATATGCTATATCTCTTTGTTTCTTGATATTGGAGTTTATAGGAGAGTTCGTGTTTACCAATCTTTCCCAAGAAATTCAACATGTGTTTTTTGTGGTTTTACCTTTTCTTTGTAATCGAAAAAAGCAAAATGTTTCAGATTGATATATTGATGGCCACGTACAACGGAGGCAGATACGTGGCTCAACAGATACGTTCGTTACAGAACCAGACTTATGCCGACTGGACGTTGTGGGTACATGATGATGGGTCTACCGACGACACGATTCCGATTCTATGCCGTATGGCATTGTCAGACGAAAGGATACATATAGTACAAGATGAAGTAAGGTTGCATGATCCGGCGTGGAATTTCATGTATTTGTTAAGGCTTTCGCGTGCAGATTATGCAATATTTTGTGATCAGGACGATTTGTGGTTGGAAAACAAGTTGCAGGTGTTGATGGATGCCATGCTAGAAAAGGATCAGGATGTTCCGCAGGCGGTGTATGGCAATGGTTACATGTACTATGCTGAAAAAGGTGAAATTTCAGGAAAGGCTTTGCTTTCCACGCCACAAAGCTTAGGGGAAACCTTGTTTGCTAACGGGGGGGTACAAGGATGTGCCATACTGATGAACAGGAAGCTTAGAGAAATTTGTTTGAACACGCCATCCGTATTGTGCATGCATGATCATTTGGTGACTTTGGCTGCGTTGACGTTTGGAGAACTCACTTATGTCGACTCTCCTTTGATGCTTTACCGTCGTCATGGGGAGGCGGTTACGGATGTCCGGCTTGGTACATTCAGGGAGAAAGTAATAACTTTTTTTAAGGAGAAGAAACCGGTGTTGGACCGGAAACACGTTGAGGCTATACGCGCGTTTGTCGACCATTACGGAAACCTTATACCAGAAGAAAAGATGCGTTTATACCAATGTTTCTTCAAATTGGAGAACCAATTCAAGGTGAATGCTTTTTACACCATACTGGCTCACCCGTTTTTTCTGTATGGCAGCAAATGGATTTTGTTGTCAAAATTATTATTCCGGCCATTAATTTGAATGAAGATGAAGATATTGCATGTAATCAATTCCCTGAGAACAGGAGGGGCTGAGAAATTGTTGGTAGATTTGGTTGTGTGGCTTCGCGAAAAGGATATTAGGGTTGAGGTGGCCGTTTTGAATGGAGAGGAAACTCCTTTGTTGGAACGGTTGAGAGAAGAATGTATAAAAGTTTATATCCTTTCAGAGGGCAAACGGGCTGAGTACTCTCCATTGCATGTGTTCAGATTGCGTAGTTTGTTGGATTCCTATGATATTGTACATGTCCATTTGTTTCCGGCTCAGTATTGGGGGGCGTTAGCTTCTGTTTTATCGTCCCGTCATCCGGTTATGGTGACGACAGAACATAGTACTTATAATACGCGTTGCAAGTATCGTTTGGCTTCTTGGATAGATAAGATGGTATATGCGCGCTATGACGCAGTCATTTGCATTTCGCGTGCAGTGGTGCAGATGATGAGGAAAAAAGTTCGTGGTGTAAAACTGTGCCAAGTGGATAATGGGATAAGGACACAGGTCTTCAAGATGCGAAGAGAGGCTGATAAAAAGGCTTTGGGATTAGGAGATGACGTGTTCTTGTTATTACAGGTAGCTCGTTTTCAGGAAGAAAAAGATCAGGACAGTGTGATAAGGGCTTTAGGATTTCTTCCCAAAAATATCCATGTAGCTTTTGCAGGGGAAGGGGAAAGGTTGGAATCTTGCAAGCAATTGGCTTTAGAAGAAGGCGTGATGGATCGGACGCATTTTCTGGGAGTGAGGAATGACATTCCCGCACTTTGGGCTTTGGCGGATGTAGGGGTCATGTCTTCTCATTGGGAAGGTTTCGGACTGGCTGCCGTAGAAGGTATGGCATCCGGCAAGCCGGTGGTCGTGTCCCGTGTGGAAGGGTTGGCAGATGTCGTGGGAGATAAAAGGTTGCAATTTACCCCTAGTAATCCTCGTGATTTGGCGGATAAAATATTATCTTTGTATAGCGATGCCGATTTGATGGAAGAGTTGGCACAGTATTGCCTTGAACGGTCAAGTCGTTACGATATTTCCGCAATGGCAGAAGGTTATTTAAGTTTATATACAAACTTATTGAAAGAAAGGTATGAGGGGGAACGACAAGATTAGGAAGATATTGTTCTGTGATAATACTTTATGGGGATTAGTGAATTTCCGAGGGCATATTATCGCCCATTTGCATGAGATGGGATATTCTGTGGTTTTGGTTGCTCCCCAATCTTCGGACACGGTGATGAAGAGTAGTATTCCCGACGGAGTGGAGTACAGGAAGATTGAGATAGACCGTTGTGGACGTAATCCTTTGCACGACTGGAAATATTTTGTGGCCTTGTATAGTGTATACCGGGAAGTACGCCCCGATTATATTTTCCATTATACTATCAAACCGAATATTTACGGGACGTTTGCGGCAAAATTATTAGGAATACCTTGTACCGATATGATGACGGGTATGGGGTATGCTCTGAAGAAGAAAAGTTTACTCAATAGGTTAGCTCTGTATTTATACCGTATGGCTTTGAATCGGGCAGATACGGTGTTTTGCCTGAACAGAGAGAATCAGGATTTTATTTTGAAACAAAAGTTTTGCGAACCTCAGCGATTGGTCCTGTTGCCAGGGGGAGAAGGGGTGGATCTCACGTATTTTCGTTATGGATATGAGGGACGGGGGAAGACTATTTTTTTGATGGTAGCCCGTGTATTGGCCGACAAAGGATATCGGGAGTTTGTACAAGCGGCTAAAACTTTAAAGGAAAGTGGGAGGAATAATTGTTTGTTTGCTTTATTGGGCCCCGTGGACACATCTTATCCCACCCATATCACTCAGAAGGAATTGGAAACAGACGTAGATAAGGGATGGATTGAGTATTGGGGGGTGGTTGGCGATGTGCGCGTTGTTTTGTCTAAACCGGGTGTTGTGGTAGTTTTGCCTTCATATCATGAGGGACTGAATCGTTCTCTTATGGAGGCTTGTGCTATGGGCAAACCTATTATCACGACAGACATTCCGGGATGCAGGGAAACTGTGGATCACGGGAAAAATGGTTTCTTGGTTCCTCCGTGCGATGCCGTAGCTTTAGCAGATGCCATGTCGGCTTTCATGGATTTGTCGGTTGAAGAAAAGCAGACTTTTTCACTGCATAGCCGTAAGAAAGCAGAGGAACTTTTTGATGTTCGTCATGTTTTAGATGAATATTTGAAGATTTTGGCAAGACAAGAATGACATATCCATTCTCGCCTTGTTTACTTTTTATTATAGATTTCTCTTATTTCATGGGTATATTCTTTGGTGCTTGGGATTTCATTTAACTCCTTTTACAGAGATGTTGGTCTTGAAAATTGGAAGTCTCCAATGGCACAATCCGGTAACGGTTACCCTTTTCCGTGTGTCGCCGTTCCACGCCTACGGCCACGAGGGTATGGCTGAACTCCTGTATGCCGATACCCGTGAACGTGCCCGGCTGACGCTTGCGCAACAGGGCGATGAGTTCGGGAAGGGAAACGGACAGGGCCTCTTCGTCCGGACGAGCGGCACGGAAGTGGCGGGCAAAGGCTTCTTCCGCCGGGCAAATGCGGTAGAAGGCCACGTTGGCACGTTGGATTTCCGCCTCTTCTTCCGCCGTGAATCCATGACGTTCGCCGCCGAGGAGCATGGTTTTCAGTTGGGCGTAGATTTGGGTATGTTCGATGTTTGTGCTGTCGCTCCACCTCCACGCAGAGGAAACGGTGGCTACCCGAAGGGTCGGAGAGCAGTTTGTGGCTGTTGGACGTGGCGATGAAGGAGGCGATGCGCGGCAGGCGGTCGAAATAATCGCGGAAGGGATGATAATCGGGCAGGCGGTCAGAGCACAACGGAAAATCGTTTGGCTTATAAGGACTGCTGTCCGTCACCTGAGGGCGGCTGAAAGTTGGTTGCTTCAACCATCAGGGTACTAATATACTTGAAGCTAAAGGTTTATGTATTATGCTGAAGCATGAAGCCTATTGTCAGAAAAAGTAGGGGGATTGCAAAGGTGTGACAAGTTTGTCTGTTTTTGCGATTTCTATCCGGTTGTTTACAATAAAAACCATTCTTTCACGTTTCCAAAATAAGGTTAATGAATACGTAAAATGAGCGGAGGAATATGTAGTATAATATCTGCAGCTTTGGTTGCAATGGGAATAACGTTTGGGATAATGCCTTTTCTTTTGGATTTTTGCCGTAAGAGAGGATATTATGACTTGCCTGGGGGGAGGAAGGTACATCATTGTGCCATTCCGCGCTTAGGCGGGTTGCTTTTTATGCCTTCCATGTTGGTGGCGTTGGTTTCGGTTTTGATCCTGTCTTCTTCGTGGTGGCAAGGGGTACTGACTTTAAAGGTGTCGTCGTTGGCGATGGCAGTCGGGGCTTTTCTTATATATATAATAGGCACGGTGGATGATTTGGTAGGGATGAAACCCAATCATAAGTTTGCGGTACAGTTGGTGGCTGCCTTGCTGATGCCGTTTTGCGGATTGCTCATCAATAACTTTTATGGTTTGTTCGGCTTGCATGAATTGCCCGTGTGGTTTAGTTATCCTTTTACGGTATTTGTCATTTTGTTGGTCGTAAATTCCATAAACTTGATTGATGGGATTGACGGTTTGGCATCCGGTTTATGCATTTGCATTCTTGCGGCCTATATCTTCCTGTATTTGCAGATGGAACGTACTTTTGTTTATGCTTTGGTGGCATCAGGGTTGTTGGGTTCATTGGTGGCCTTTTTCTATTTTAATATGTGGGGGAAGGCGGAGAAGGGGACAAAGACCTTTATGGGGGATTCTGGAAGTTTGTTTTTGGGATATGCCATTGCGTATTTGTCTATTAAATATGCGACGAACAATCCGGTGGTGTTGCCTTATCGTGGCGATGCCTTGTTGATCTCCTACACATTATTGATTGTGCCGACGTTCGATGTCATACGGGTGGCTCTGTTTCGTTTATACCAGGGCAAGCCCATTTTTGAGGCAGACAAGAGTCATATCCACCATTTGGTGATGGCTGCCGGTTTTTCCATGCATCAGGCATGGGCTGTCATTATGGGACTGTTTCTTTTCTTTTGCGGTTTGAATGCAGCCCTTTACGTTTGGGGAGTTTCCGATACATGGATAGTCGTATTTGACGTGTTGTCTTACGGATTGTTTCATGTAGCTATGTATTTGTGCTCTAAATGTCGGGCTTGATATACTCGGTTCGGTAGGTGGTCGGAGTGGGGAAAAACAAAAGCCTTTCAGTTGTTAGCTGAAAGGCTTTTGTCGTATTTATTATCCTTAAAGAGCGGTGCTCTTATTTCGCATAACTTACCGAGCGGGTTTCGCGGATGACCGTGATCTTCACCTGTCCCGGATAGGTCATTTCATCTTGGATTTTCTTGGCTATCTCTCCGCTCAGGCTTTCCGTCTGCTTGTCGTCTATCTTGTCCGCACCTACGATGACGCGTAACTCACGGCCGGCTTGGATGGCGTAGGTTTTCGTTACGCCCGGATAGCTCATGGCTATATTTTCCAAATCGTTCAGTCGTTTGATGTAGGCTTCCACGATTTCGCGACGTGCTCCCGGACGCGCTCCACTGATGGCGTCGCACACTTGTACGATGGGAGCGAGCAATGAAGTCATTTCCATTTCGTCATGGTGAGCTCCGATAGCGTTGCAGATATCCGGTTTCTCTTTATATTTCTCGGCCAATTTGGCACCGTAGATGGCGTGCGGCAATTCCGGTTCCTCGTCGGGCACCTTACCGATGTCGTGCAACAGACCGGCACGCTTGGCTTTTTTCGGATTCAGTCCCAGCTCCGAAGCCATTACGGCACAGAGATTAGCTGTTTCACGGGCATGCTGCAACAGGTTCTGTCCGTAGCTGCTGCGGTATTTCATCTTACCCACGATGCGTACCAGTTCCGGATGCAGGCCGTGAATACCCAAGTCGATGGCCGTACGTTTTCCCGTTTCGATGATTTCTTCTTCCACTTGCTTGGTCACTTTGGCTACCACTTCTTCGATACGTGCCGGATGGATACGTCCGTCGGCTACGAGCTGATGCAGGGCCAGGCGGCAGATTTCCCGACGTACGGGGTCGAATGCCGAAATGACAATGGCTTCGGGAGTGTCGTCCACGACGATTTCCACGCCCGTGGCAGCCTCCAATGCACGGATGTTGCGTCCTTCACGGCCGATGATACGTCCTTTCACTTCATCGTTGTCGATGTGGAATACAGTCACGCTGTTTTCAATAGCCGTTTCCGTTGCTACGCGCTGTATGCTTTGTATGACAATGCGTTTGGCTTCCTTGTTGGCTGTCAATTTGGCTTCATCCATGATTTCATTGATGTAGCTTGCCGCGTTGGTCTTGGCTTCGTCTTTCAGGGATTCTACCAAGCGTTCGCGTGCTTCGTCGGCACTCAGCCCGCTGATGGCTTCCAGTTTTTCGCGTTCTTTGGCTTCCAGTTCCTTCAACTCTTCTTCGCGACGCGCCAATCCCTGCTGTTGGTTTTCCAGCCGTTTACGGTCGGTTTCTATTTCGCCTTTTTTACGGTTCAGGTCGTCCTGACGTTGGTTCAGGCTCAGTTCGCGTTGTTTCAGGCGGTTTTCGTGCTGCTGTATTTGTTGGTTGCGTTGCTGCACTTCCTTTTCCAGTTCCGACTTCTTGTTCAGGAACTTTTCTTTCACTTCGAGCAGTTTTTTCTCTTTGATGACTTCGGCTTCTTTGCTCGCTTCTTCGATAATTTGCCGATATTTACCCGTTGCCACATAGCGGAATAAAGCGAATCCCGCTATACATCCGACGATAAGGCAAGCTACGGAGATTATAAATACCATATCTTTTTTGTTTATAATGAATAATATAAAAAATCACGCACCGCTCACCCCGTCCGCATGGTGCGGAGAAAGGGAAACAGTGCGTGTGGTTTTTCCTGTAGAATGAATGTTTTTATTGTGCTTTCGTCCCTAAGGTTTCATCCAAAGTGTCCAACATGCGTTTCATGCTGTCAACGAATGGCTGTGTATCGTTGCGGAATTCGTTTTTTTTCAACGAGAGCGCAATGCTCAACGCCGCCATGCACAAATAAATTTCATTGCCCTGATCCGGATACTGGGCTGCGTAGCTGTTGTATCTTTGGTTAATCAGCTTTTCGGCTGCCCGATAGGCTTCCTCATCTTCCCGCCGTATGGTGATGGACAGAGGTTGCTGCCCCAATCTCAGGGTTATGGTAAAGTCCTCGCTTACTTCCATGATGTTTTACACATTTAAAAGTGCGATACACTTGTCTACTTCACGCACTAACTTTGATAATCTCGACTTAGCGTTTTTCATGTCTTCGCTACTGATGTCGATCATCTTGGCCGTTTTCAAGTTGGCATAATCTGTTTGCAGGCGGTCGATTTGCGAATGTAGCGCGGCGATGGTGGCATCTTTTTCTTCCATGGTGCGCGACAACGCGGCATAACGGTCTTTCAAGGCTTTGTATTCCAGCGTCACCTGAGTGACACGAGCCTCTAATGTCCGTAATAATGCATCTTCTTCTGCTGTCATTTTTGCCTTCTCGTTACAAAATTAAGAAAAAACGTTTAACGTCCCAAGCGTTTTTTATTTTTTCTCGTCCACGTCTTTGGGTTTAGGCTCTTTCTTGGCCAAAAGGACGATGCGGTGGACATATTCGGTCATCCACGCTTCGCTGTAGCCTAAACGCATTTGATATTGACGGATGTTGACGCAAGTGCGTCGTACGTTGTCGTCGCGCCAGTCGTTTTTGGTCATGATCTGGTGTATGGTTTTGGCGGTCATGCCGCGCAGTGCTTTATGGAACATCGAAGGCATGCGGAACTTCCATTGCATTAGGTTACCCATGAGCATCATCAGGTCTTGGCTGAATCCCTGGAACATGAGCAGATAGTTCTTGATGTCGTTCACATTGCGGCAGTTGCGTTTGATGCTGGCATCTATTTCCTTAAAAAAGTTATCTTCCATCCCGTAGACGTCCATCAGCATGGTGCGGCAACGTTTCCTCTCGCCGATGCCCAGCTTGTTGTTTACTGTGGGGACATGCAGCGTTTGTTTAAAGATGCGCAGGTCCGGTAGTACGGCCAGATTGCTGATTCCCATTTGCATGGCCATTACGGCTTGGTAATATACACGGATGAGGGTCATGAAGTCCTCCATTCCTCCCACTCGTGCGGTCTCTTCTTGGGGTGCTTTGCCCAATAATTTTGCTATTATACCCATTGTATTTTCTCTTATTCGGTTAAATTCAGGGTACAAAGATAGTGAAAGGTGAGCGCAGAGACAAGCGAAAACGCAGTTTTCTGGCTTGGCTATGCCGAGCCGCATCCTATCTTCGTGTAACAAAGATAGTGAAAGGTGAGCGCAGAGACAAGCGAAAACGCAGTTTTCTGACTCTGCCATGTATAGGTTAGGGACATAAAAACGGCGGGAATGCAATGTCGGTGGGGGATTGAGCCACCCTTGCATTCCCACCGGTCAAAATGAAAAAGAGAAATCAGTTTATTCCTGCTCGAAAACCTCCTCACTCAGGCGCATGAGGTATTGTCCGTATTGGTTCTTCAGCATAGGCTGCGCCACTTCACGCAATTTTTCCGCGCTGATCCAACCCTGACGGTAGGCGATACCTTCCAGACAGGCCACTTTCAGCCCTTGCCGCTTTTCGATGACTTCGATGAAAGTAGAGGCTTCGGAGAGGCTGTCGTGCGTGCCGGTATCCAACCAGGCGAATCCCCTCCCGAGGGTTTTTACTTTCAGTTTCCTTTCATTCAGGTAAACTTGGTTCACCGTGGTGATTTCCAGTTCGCCCCGGGCCGATGGTTTGATATGTGCCGCTACGTCCACCACACTGTTGGGGTAGAAATACAAGCCCACCACGGCATAGTTGCTCTTCGGCAAAGCCGGTTTTTCCTCTATGCTCAGACAGTTGCCGGCCTTGTCGAATTCGGCCACGCCGTAGCGTTCCGGGTCGTTCACCCAATAACCGAATACGGTGGCTTTTCCTTCGCGTTCGGCATTGGCCACGGCTTCACGCAGCATACCGGTGAATCCCGCTCCATGGAAAATATTGTCACCCAATACTAGGCAGACACTGTCGCTTCCGATGAACTCGCGGCCGATGAGGAAAGCCTGAGCCAGTCCGTCGGGAGAGGGCTGTTCTGCATACTCGAAGCGTACGCCAAAGTCGCTGCCGTCTCCCAACAGCCGACGGAATCCCGGCAGGTCGTGAGGTGTGGATATGATCAATATGTCGCGGATGCCGGCCAACATCAAGACCGATACGGGATAATAAATCATCGGTTTGTCGAAAATGGGAAGCATTTGTTTGCTTACGCCTTTTGTGATGGGGTAGAGGCGTGTGCCCGACCCGCCGGCTAATACGATACCTTTCATAATATTATATGTATATGTGATTAATAAGCATTTTCCTCATTGTGCTTCAACATGTTCACGAGCGTGCGCCACATGATGCGCAGGTCGAGGCCGAAACTCCAGTTTTCCACGTACCAGATGTCAGCTTTCACCCGGTTCTCCATCTGGTCCAATGTCTTCGTTTCGCCACGGAAACCTTGCACTTGCGCCCATCCCGTGATGCCGGGTTTCACTAAATGGCGCACCATGTAACGTCGGATCAGGCGCGAGTACTCCTGCGTGTGGAGCAGCATGTGCGGGCGCGGTCCTACGAGGCTCATGTCGCCTTTGAACACATTGATGAATTGCGGCAACTCGTCGATGTTGGTTTTGCGCATCAGGTTACCGAATTTGAATTTGCGCGGGTCGTCCTTGGTGGCTTGTAGGCGGTCGCTGTCTTTGTTGACGTGCATGCTTCTGAACTTCAGGCAATAGAACTCCTTTCCGTCCAGTCCGTTCCGTTTTTGTTTGAAGAGAATAGGCCCCGGGCTTTGTATTTTGATGATGATACCCGCAATGAGGTACACAATAGGGAAGACGGTAAATAGGAACACCCCGGACGTCAAAATATCAAAAAGCCGTTTCACTCCACGGTTTACCGGGTCTTGCAGCGGCTCGTTTCGCACGCTCAGTAGCATGGTGCTGCCTAAGTGCGACAATTCCATACGTTTGGTCAGGAACTCCATGAATACGGGCAGGGCGTAGAAACGAATCATGTGGTTCTCGCAGTATCGGTAGATTTCTTCCGTTTCTGTGGTGTAATCCGTATCGGGCACCATGTATAAGTCTGTCACTTCGGGGTGCTCTTGCAGATATGCCATGACTGCACGTCGGTCTCCCAAATTGGGTAACTGCATAGATTCCGGCAAGTCCTTACGGGTAAAGATGCCTTGGATTTTGAATCCGAGAGAATGGTCGTTCAAGGTATGGTAAATGTCTGCCAGATTCCATGGATGGCCTACTAATATCACATGTCGCAGGTTGTGCCCTTGCGAACGGAAACGTTTCAGGTGATGGTGTATGATGGAACGTTCGGAAAACAGCAGGCATAGAAAGATGCAACTTCCGGTCAATACTTCTCCGGCAGTCATGTAGGAGTGTCGTATCAGGCTCATGGCCGTCATCATGAACAAGGTTTGTAGGGAAACTGTGTAAACGGAACGCCCCAGGATGTCGTTGCCGTGCGTCATCCGTTTCAGGAAGAGGGGTGGGGCTACGTAAGACGTGGGGATAATGGTGAGGACACCGATGAGCAATGTGATTTTTAAGGCATACGGAAAACAGCCGGCTAATGCAAAACCGTAGGAGAACGCGAACGCAAGCCAGTAACTCACCATGAGCAACGCGATGTCGTTGCAAATGACAGCCAATTTTACAATGCCGGATTCTTCCAGATTCTTAATTTTCATGTTTTATCTCTTCGAATGGTTGGTTACGTGGCTGCGAATGTATATATTTTTTTGTAGTCATACAATAAAATATTGATTTTTATTTGGGTTGTGAACTAAAAAATACGAAATGAAGAACTATTTCGTCTATTTATTTGGAATGTATGTCAAATATTTCTAAATTTGCGGCTTGGACAAGAATAATCATAGAGTAAAAAATAATATCATGCCCCAAAAAACTTTTCAAACCAACGACGTTGTTGAGGAACAGGATTCCGGTTTTAACTATCGTGAAATATTGGATGCGGTCATCTTGCATTGGCATTGGTTTGCCATATCCATTATCGGTTGTCTTTTCGTTGCCTTTTTATATCTTAGGTGTAAATCTCCGGTTTATTCCACGTGGGCCGAAGTCCTGATAAAGGAGGATGACCCCTATAAAAGAAGAATGTCGGGGGGGGGATTGGCCGACTTTACGCAATTGGGCGTTTTGACGAACAGCAACGGTTTTGACAATGAAGTGGAAATCTTGGGAAGCAAAACGTTGGCGCGGCGTGCGGTGACAAATCTTAAACTGTATGTCCGTTATTCGTTCGACGGTGTGTTGCGTGACGAGGAGCTTTACCGTACGTCACCGGTCGTGGCCGACATGTCACCGGTGGATTTGGATACTTTGTCTATGCCGTTGTCTATGGAAATCACGCCCTTGCAAGAAGGTGGTTACCATATTGAGGGTGAAGCGTTGCGGGAACGTTTCGAGGCCGATGTCAAGAGTTTCCCGGTAAGGGTGAAGACATTGTCCGGTTGGGTGACATTGCGCCCGAATCCCAATTTTGCCGGTGCATCCGATGGCCGGACTTTGAGGATAGGCATTTTCCGTCCTGCAATCATGGCCGAAGCTTTTTTGGGTGCCACTTCCATTGAGCCTATCAGCAAGATGACGACGATAGCCCGTATTACCATGAGTGATACGCAGCGCCAACGGGCGGAAGATTATATGAACGAGCTGATTCGCGTGTATAATGAGGATGCCAACGAGGTGAAAAACGAGGTGGCTCTCAAGACGGAAGCCTTTGTCAACAAACGTATCAAGATCATTGACGCGGAATTAGGCACGACAGAGTCGGACTTGGAGTTGTATAAGAAAAGAAATCAGTTGGTGGACTTGATGTCAGACGCAGAAGCGGCATATAAGGGTTTGGAGAATTACCAGACGCAACAGATAGAGTTGCAGACCCAGATGCTTTTAGTGAAATCCTTGAAAGAGTATGTGGATAATCCGGCCAATAATATGGAGATTATTCCGGCAAACCTTGGCCTGACAGATCAGGGCTTGAATAACATTATTGCCGAGTATAACGCCAAGGTTGTGGAGCGTAAACGTTTGCTGAAAACGGCACCTGAGTCCTCGCCCGTTGTGGTATCGGCGACGAATGCCATTGCTTCCCTTTATCCGGGCATCCGCCATTCTCTTTCTACTGTGTATGACAACTTGCGGGTGCAGAAACGGAATGTGGATGAACAGTACGACTTGTTCGTCGGACGGCTTTCCAATGCGCCTACGCAGGAGCGTGTGCTTTCCGATATAGGCCGTCAGCAGTCTGTAAAGGCGGCACTTTATCAGATATTGTTGCAGAAGCGCGAGGAGAACGCCATTTCTTTGGCCTCCACGGTGGACAAGGCGCAGGTTATCGACGCGCCGGAAAGTACTATCCGTCCTATTTCTCCGAAAAAGAAACTGGTGGCGCTTATCGCTTTGGTGATAGGGATAGCCATTCCGGCCGGACTGATATACTTGCTGAACTTGTTGCGTTATCGCATCGAAGGACGTAATGATATTGAAAAGCTGACCGATTTGGCCGTCTTGAGCGATATTTTCGTGGCCGGGGAATTGAAGGACGGAAAAAGAGCGATTGTCGTGCGGGAGAATACCAACGACATGATGGAGGAAACGTTCCGTAGCCTGCGTACCAATTTAGGCTTTGTCATGAAGAAGAGCGAAAAGGTACTCTTGTGCACGTCGGTGATACCTGGTGAAGGAAAGACTTTCGTGTCAACCAATCTGGCCATGAGTATGGCTTTGATGGGGCGCAAAGTCTTGGTGGTCGGATTGGATATCCGTAAGCCGCGATTGGCCAAGTTGTTCGGTCTGGTCACGGGGCATCATGGGCTGACGACTTATTTGGTCGGGGAAGACAGTTCGGACGGATTTTTGCGTGAGCAGATATTCAATTCCGGCATGCATGCCAATCTGGACGTATTGCCTGTGGGTTTGATTCCGCCTAATCCCGGTGAACTGATTACTTCGGAACGTTTGGATGATGCTTTTGCACGTTTCCGTGAATGGTATGACATGGTGATTGTCGATACTCCGCCTGTCGGTCTGGTGAGCGATACCTTATTGTTAGGGCGTTTGGCTGATGCAACTCTTATTGTGTGCCGGTGTGATTATTCTCTCAAACGTAATTTCAATATCGTGAATACGATTCATCAGGAAGGAAAATTGCCGAAGATGAACTTGGTGCTTAACGGGGTAGACTTGCAACAGCGCAAGTATGGTTATTACTACGGTTACGGTAATTATGGCCGTTACGGCCGTTACGGTTCTTATGGCAGCTATGGCGGTTATGGTAATTATGGCGGTTACGGTAAGGAGTCACACGCTAGTAAATCAAAATCCCGGCACGGAAGCAGTCGTTATCTCCGTGAGGACCATTTTGATGATAAGGATTGATACCTTTTTTATATATAGGGTACGGAAAGAAAAAGGGATGGAGGTTAAAACCACCATCTCTTTTTCTTCTTTTGTGCCACGGGTTGGTCTTCTTCCCATTCTTCCTGTAACAGTTGCGCCATGCTTTTCTTTTCTTTGATCATCCGGTAGATGGTACCCCAGTCCGGAAGTCCGCCCAAGTTGCGGTCGTCGATGAACAAGTCTGCTTTCAGCTTGCGGCTGTAATGTCGGTTTTTGTCGGTGTCCTCTTCCGGAAAGTCCTTGTTTACGGCATAAAACTCTACTCCTCTTTGGCGGCACCATTCTACGGCCTCGTCCAACAAACGCCCTTCCCGTACGCTCCATAAGATGAGTTGGTGGCGGTCTTCGATGAGCTTTTTCAATGTTTCTACTGCAAAGGGAATCTCACGTCCGATTTCAGGGTAACGGTGTTCTACGATGGTTCCGTCGAAGTCTACGGCTATGATCATATTCGTCAATTTAAATTGTTTTTGGTGGCAAAGATAGTTTTTTTCCGGGTAAAACGAAAAAAAGTTTCTTCCCTTTGTGCTTTTTCGCGCCTTTGTTCGTAAACCGTGTAAAGAGTCAAAGGAAGACTATACATTAATCTTTAAAAACGTAGAGAAATGAAGAACAGAATCCTTGCAGCCATGGCATTGTGCTGCGCTACTTCTTCAACGATGCCTCTGTGGGCCGCCGAGTATGGCGACCCCACTATTGTTACAGTGGAACCCAATCTTGCAACCGACGGGACGGGAGGGGGAAAGTATTACATCTATCATGTGGCTACCCGGAAGTTTATTGCAGCCGGTAATGCTTCCGGCACGCAACTGAGCGTGGATTCCATCGGGCAGGAAATAACCATGGCTTACGGGGAAGAACGTCCTCCGTTATTGGTACAGGAACCGAAGGTGCCGGGCAAAGGTTGGATTTTTAACATGTTGGACGGGCCGTCCAACGGCAACCGTTTTCATGAGATTTATGTGACCGGTACTGCAAGTGCATACGTGGATTGCGGGTCGGACGGCCATACCTTGTGGCAAATCCAAAAGCAGGAAAATGGTTATTATGCGATAAAGATTGTGGACCAGGATCCCGATTTCGGGACGGTTTCCGGCAATGCGGTGACGATGAACGGCGTGTGGGGGATAAATCCCGGCAGCACGGTGGTGTATCCTTTTGCCGATAAGGATCAGGGCGGTTTCGAGAAAGTGGAGACCGATTGGGCTTTTGTTACGCCCGAAGCTTATTTTGTATATCAGGCTAAAAAGGCTTTGCAGGCCCAGTTGGAGTTTGCACACGAGAACGGTTATACGGATGTGGCAAACTATGTGGCGCTTTACGAAAAAACAGACGCCACGGCTGAGGAGTTGGAGAGTGCTGCGGATGAACTGCAACAGGCTGTGACCGACCGGTTGGGGGCCGGAGCCTCGGAAGAACAACCCAAATTTACCGATTTGCTGGCCAATCCTTCGTTTGATGCAGACAACAGCGGTTGGATTGAGGATGGCGGTTCTCCTACGTTAGGACACCAGAAGAATGACAAATATCAGGACCCGGACGATGAATCTGTGGTAATGGACCAGTTTTGTGAGAAGTGGACAAAACCTGGAGGGACCAGTGCCATACATCTTTATCAGAAGTTCGGAAACATGCCCTCCGGCCGTTACCGTTTGTCGGCAGTGACTCTGGGTTACAATCAAAGTAATTTGAACGATATCCCCCGGGGGGTATATCTCTTTGCCGATGCGTCGAAATATGACGAGAAGTTCAGAGCTGAGGCGCATACGGTGAAATTTTATGGCATAAAGAATGGTACGCCGGGTGGTGCCGACGTGCCGACACCGCGTAAGGTCGTATTGGAGTTTTATTCCCGCGGCGGTGATTTGACGCTTGGTTTTATGACCGAAAACACCAATTGCAACTGGTTTGGTATAGACAATGTGAAGCTCGAATATATGGGTAGCGAAGGAGGATTGGCTGCCGAATTGGCTCGCACGGTAAAAAGTGCAGAGGCTTATTTGCAGGAACAGATAGGAGCCAATGCGCACTTCTCGGCATCGGGCAAGGCGAAGTTTGAAGAAGTCTTGGCCTATGCCGAAGAAGCTGCCGGCAATGCCGGACTGACAGATGACGATTGGGCTGCCGCAATCCGGATGGTGAATGCCCGAAAGGATTCCTTGGCAGTGGATATTGCTACTTATAAAAAACTGAACGACGTGGTGATTCCGGCGTTGGAAAACAAACTTACCGACAGTCCTTACAGTGAGGTAGGCTTGCCTTCTTATGAGGATTACTTGGACAAACTCTACCGGGCCTATGACGATGGTTCGATGGCTCCGGCGGAAATAGACGGAGCTGAGGCATACGCCGAAAAACTGTTTAAGCAAGATGTGGCCGACATGATGGAGAGTGGGGCTACTGACAATGTGACAGGTCTGTTGGTCAACCCGAGCTTTGCAAAGAGCAATGACGGATGGACCAAGACGGGAAACGGCGACTTTAAGAACGAAGGTACGGAAATGACCGAAGTCTGGAATGGCCGGGATTGGGAAGTTTATCAGGACATGACCGGTTTGCCCGAAGGGTTCTATAAAATCACCATGCAAGGCTTCTATAGCCCGAGTTCTCCGACCACGTCCGTATGGCATGGGGCTTGGGGGCTTGAAGGAGACGAAGTGAATAAGGTGAAGGCTTCCGTATTCGGGAATGAAGCCTCTGCCTTACTCCATCATATCGCCGATTTCCCGCGTAACGACAAAATGACAGAAGGAGGTTGGGAGCAGGTGACCGGTACGGCCGATGATAACCTGAATGGCAAATGGCTCCCCACCGATAAAGCTTCATCCCAAGCCTTTTTTAAAGAAAATGCGGAGAATTATCTCAATACCGTCAGTTGCTATGTAGGCGAGGACGGCAAGCTCCGTGTGGGAGTGAAGTTGGCCGGTGTGACCATCAATGAATCATGGGTGACGATGGATAACTTCCAGGTGCTTTATTTGGGATTGGACAATCAGGAAGGTGCAGTGGCAGCCTTACAGGCTAAAATCAATGAAGCCAGACAGGTGGGAGCTGACGGGAGCCTGATACCATTGGACGTGCAGGAGCTTTTGCAGACTTCTGTTTTGGAAGCGGAAGAAGTTATAAAAGGTGAGATTTCCGGTCAGTTGTTTAAAGAAACCATGGCCTCGTTGTCAGCCGCTATAGAACAAGGCCATACATCCACCGAACTTTTGAATAAAATAGACCGTCAAGTGACCCGGTATGATCAGGAATATAATGATGGAGTTTACGATTCGTATGACCAGGATGATGTAGACGCGCTTTTGAATATTGTTTATGAAGTTATGGATTTCATCGACGGCGGTTCATTCGAGAGTGTGGGGCAGATTGAGCAATACATTGCAGATATGAACAATGCTTACGGCAAGATGAAACAGAGTGCCATCGACTTCTCTGCAGCTTCCAAGGACGAACCTTTAGATGTGACCGAGCTGTTGGAGAATCCGTCGTTCCAGCAGGAAGATGAAGAAGGGAACATGGTGTTCAATTACGACGGTTGGGAGGTAGAGGTTTCCAACAACCCAGACGGGGCTGCGGCCAACGACTCCGTATTCGAGTTCTTCAATAACCTTCAGGCTGATATTCATCAGGGCTTGTATTGTATGAAACAAGGTTATTATCGTGTCAAAGTTTATGGATTCTACCGGTATGGTGACCTTATAGGGGCGGCAATAGCTCATCGTGATGGAACGGAAAAGCTATTAACTTCCTTGTATGTCCAAACGGAAACGGAAGACTTTGCAACACCACTTGCCAGCTTGTTCGAATGTGTACACGATGGCTTGCTCTCTCCTGACGATGCGTTGCTACCCGATTCACTGTTCCCCGGTTCCGATCGTACATACCACTGTGTGGCAGATAAACGTTTAGGGGCACGTGCTGCCATGACATGGGGGTATTATGAAGTGGATAAACCTTTCTATGTGAAAGAAGGCGAATCTGTGGTTGTCGGTGTGCGCAAGGATGACGGATTGGTCAACGATTGGGTCTGCATCGACGACTTCTCCCTTGAATATCTGGGTGATGGAGAAACCAATAGACCGGACGATTTCGTGGACAATATTGATGAGGTATTTGTCGGTGGTGAAACGGCTACAGTGGTTGCTTCCGAATGGTACACCATCAACGGTGTGCGTGTAGCCGAACCGAAGCAGCGCGGAATTTATATCCGTCGGGACAAGATGAGCGACGGAACGGTAAAGGCTGAAAAAGTGATGGTGAGATAAATTATAATTAGGTTGTTTTAACTATAAGGTCTATGGGCATAGTCTTTATGTTTCATAGACCTTTTAAAAAAAAATAATAATGAAAGTATTACATTTTATTGGTTTTTTATTCTTTTTGTGTGTTTGTTATTCTTGTACTAAGGATGAACTAGTGCAAAGTGATGAAGAGGTTGCAAAAGTGAATCAATCGCAGAAGAAAAAATCTTCCGAACCTGATACATGGATGGCGGGAATAGAGATAACGGATTTATTTGGTAGTTCAATCTACAGTTTAATGGAAGATGTCAAAACCAATCGGTTTGCAGCAGTTGGTGTATATGTAAAATATAAAAGTAATCCGGACAAACCTTTTTGTTGGGAATTGGCGATGGATCCGTTAACGGATAATGGTTGGTCGTTATATGTGGAAGAGTATGTGAAGCGATTGTATTTGGTATATAATCAAAAAATAGCTACAGAAGATGATAGAATTGATGTTCCTGTTTTTTATGAAGAACGTGAGCCAATGTGGGCAAAATGTACCTTTTATAAGCAAGGTACTTTTCAAATTACCCCTTTTGACGGGATGGTTTTAAAAATTGTTTTGGGCTTTGATAAAGCTTCTGCTGGGTGTGGTTTTGTTACTACTTATGAGTCTTTAGATTTAGATTTATCTTATTATAATTCATTGCGTGTTTTTAATTTGTTACAGAATGAGGATTTGGAACTTTATCCGAAACGTTGATTAAGAGATGTTGAAAAGGTAGGAAGAAGTCTCTTTGTTTCTTATTTCTATTTGTGTCCCTACACAGTTTTGGGCTGTGTGGGGACACAAAACTGTTAAAAAATGGAGTTTTTCTGCTTTTTTCTTCTTGAATTATTTTTTTAATAAAATACTTCTTGTAATTTTGCTGCCATAATAAATCCTAATAGAAGGACTAATACATTATATTAACTTAATTTTCAAGAAGCATGAAAAACAGATTACTTGCTTTGATGGCGCTTTGCGGCGCGACTTCATCTACAATGCCTTTGTGGGCATCCGAGAATTGGCCGGATCCGACCTTGTCTTTCGTTGATCCTAATTTGACCCAAGACGAAACGGGCGGTGGTGTGTATTATATCTATCACGTAGCTACCCAAAAGTTCATGACGAACGGTGATTGGAAAAATAACTGGAAGACAGAACTTGTCGTGGGCGATGAGGGGCAAGAGATAACTTTGAGTTACGGTGAAGATTACGAATTAGTCCGTCGTCCCGAGGGCGATCCGGATCGAACGACAGCTAAGGGATGGCGCATGAGTATGATGAACGGGCCAACGAATGGTGGTTATCATGAACTTTTCATCCGCGAGGCTTCCATGGCTATTTGTGTGGATCATAATAAGCAGGGGCATATTTTATGGAAAATCACGAAACAAGATGATGGCAATTACCGTATCAAGATTTTGGATGAAGACACCAAGTTCGGTGTGAATGCCAGCGGTGGATTGTATAAGAATGCTTATATGGGCGTGAACGAGGGTGAAACGGGTGTGAATCCTGTGCTCGATACGAATATGGCCGGATTTGAGAACGGACAACTGGACTGGAAGTTCGTGACACCGGAGGCTTATAACGTATATAAGGCTAAGAAAAAGTTACAGGAGCAGTTGGATGCCGCCGATGTGGCAGGTTTCGATAAAATTGCCGATTATGCGGCACTCTATAATAGAACGGATGCTACAGCGGAAGAAGTAGAGCAAGCTGTAGAGGACTTGAAACTGGACATCTTGGAATTTAAATACAGTTCGGCTACGTCTGGCAAACCGATAGAGGTGACAGAACTGATTTCCCAACCTTCATTTAACGAAAGTACGGATGGATGGGTGACTAAGAGAGAGGGGTCGAGCGGTAATTTCACTCGTAAGGCGGGTGATAAGATGATAGCCAGTGACGGCAAGGAGTGTGAAAACTTCTTTGAGTATTGGATCGATCCGAAAGAAGGTAACCAACCGAATTGGTCCATTACTCAGGAACTGAAGGACTTGCCGGATGGCAAGTATCGTTTAGGGGCTTATATCATGACCAATGTATTGGCACAAGGCGATGTGACTGGTCCCAAGGGACGTTTCCTGATGGCTAAGACGATGGCCGGTGAGGTTCGTAAAGAAGCGGATGTGCCGGCGATTGAAAATCCGGATAAGGCGAACGGCTATTTTGCTCCCTATACATTAGAGTTTTCTGTTATCGGCGGGACGGCTACGATTGGAATGGTCGTAGAAAACGCAAACTCTAACTGGACAGCCGTAGATAACTTTACCTTGCAATATTTGGGAAAGGCCGATGCCGCTACGGTTCGTAGTATGTTGGAGCAAAACATAAAGGATGCGGAAGCCAAATATGCGGAATATACAGGGGCTAATGAACGTTTCAGTGTGTCCGGCCAGCAAAAATACGAAGAGACCATGAAGGCAGCCAAGGATGCGGTGGCCAATGAACAGTTGGATGACGAGACCTTGATGGGATTCATTACTACGGTTCAACTTCGTATGGACTCCTTAGCTATGGATATTTCTGCATATAAGACTTTGGCACAAAAATCTGCAGAATTGGAAGAAGCTTATGCTGGGACTGAGTACGAGGAAGTGGGACTGCCTTTGTATGAGGATTATTTGGATTTATTAGCTGACGGGCTTGCGCAACGCACGTTCAATCCCAACGAAGTGGACAGCATCCAGCCACGTGCAGACCGGATTCTGAAACAGGCCGTGTTGGAGTCTTTGCAGTCGGAAGATGGCTTGCGTACAGTGACGGGCTTGTTCACCAACATGGATTTCTCGAATGGTACTAATGGATGGACATTGACGGGAAAAGGTGACTTGAAACATGATAATACAGGGGTGGCCGAACTTTGGAATGCTAAAGGAGGCGACGGTGAAGTGTCGCAAGAACTGAACGGCTTGCCTTCAGGCTCTTATAAGATTACGATGCAGGGCTTCTATTCCCCGAGTTCGAACAATTCCAACTCTTGGCAGCAGTCTTGGGGACAGGAAGGTGATACCGCGAATGACATCTTGGGGTCACTGTTCGCCAACGATGCATCAGTGAAGCTTCATCACGTGATGGACTATCCTTTGACGGAAGAAGAAAAGGGTACGGCCGAGCGTTACGAACAAATCACCTTTACGGACGACCCGCAATACAAGGATAAGTGGTTGGTTCGTCTCAAACCGGCGGTAGCGGAAACGTTTACGAAGTTCCCGGATCGGTATGTCAACGAGGTGGTTTGCTACGTGGGTGAGGATGGTAAGCTTCGGCTGGGTATCAAAACAGCTACGGCTTCTGTCGATTGGACCGGTACATGGACGGTTTTTGATAAGTTTGAAGTAGAGTATTTGGGAGCTGAAGACATGACCGGCGCCGAGACTTCTATCAATGCTTTGATAGCAACAGCTACGGACATGGTGAATAAAGAGGTTCTCACTACACAAGAAGCCAAGGACGGCCTGAATGCAGCCATCGAATCGGCAAACAAGGCTGTGTCTGAAGGTTTGACGTTGGAAGTGTACAATGAGCAAGTGGCAGGTTTGAATGCGGCTATCAAGGCCGGTCAGGAAGCCATTGATGCGGCTACCGGGTTGGAGAAGAGAAACGACAACCATAATGACAAGCTGACTTCTGTAGGTGAAGAAAGTTATGATGCTTATGTTGATACGGACGGTTTTGCGGAACTTGAAAAGGTAGTTTTGGAAATCGAAGGAAAGATAAGCGGTGAGGGCATCTTTGCTTCCATGGAAGAAATCGACGACTATAATGCCAAGATTAACAAGGCTTATACCAAGATGGTGAGTGGGGTCATTGATTTCTCTACCGCGTCTAAGGATGCGCCGGTGGACGCCACAGGTCTGATTATCACCCCGGGTTTCCAAACGCGTACTTTTAACGAAACTACGCAGGTATGGGAAGATGCTTCATCATCGGATGGTTGGACGGCTACCGGTGGTACGGCTACGAGTGGATTGAATTATGAAATCTTTAATGATACTGCTGGAATCCACCAGAAGCTCTACAACATGCCTGCCGGTTACTACCGTTTGGTTTACAATGGCTTCTACCGTGCGGGAGATATTACTCCTGCGGCTTTGTCTCGTCGTGAAGGTGTGGAGCCTCTGAACGCGCAAGTCTATTTGGACGGCAATGAATCCAAGTGGAACAAAAAACTGGTTTCCATCTTCGAGAACTTAAGCGAATATAAATACACGACAGACGACAAGGCCGTGGCAGATACGTTGTTGACCCCAGAAGATGAAGGTATGTTATATCATTTTATTATTAATGGTGTGAGTGGGGCGAAAATAGTTTTTGAAGAAGGTAAATACGAGGGCGACTTCAGTTTCCGTGTAGAAGAGGGTGAAGAACCGGTATTAGGCGTACGTAAGACAGGCAAGATTACGAACGACTGGACTTGCTTCGACAACTTCAAGCTGTTGTACTACGGGGACGGTGATGCCAACAAGCCGGATGACATCGACGATGCCTTGGATACAAATATTGACGAAGTCGTAACTGACGGTAAGGCAACGGTGGTAAGTTCCGCATGGTACACCATCAACGGTGTGCGTGTAGCCGAACCGAAGCAGCGCGGCATCTACATCCGTCAGGATAAGATGAGCGACGGCACGA
>ERZ1027262.40-NODE-40-length-45206-cov-18.900822_pt1 | contig 45206 bp, 39 predicted proteins | sample MGYA00519472_ERZ1027262 | MGnify/ENA primary metagenome ERZ1027262 (study PRJEB26926, sample SAMN06164796) | human gut metagenome | biome: ENVO:00009003; feature: ENVO:2100002; material: ENVO:00002003 | host: Homo sapiens | place: USA | collected 2012 ... | reverse complement strand
TGATTCCGCTTACCCTGCTGCTCCCGCTTCGTTTCGGAATTATGGGAGTATTGCTAGCGGGGCCTATTGCTGATTTTTCAGCGTTTGTGCTATCTATTGTGTTAGTGGGAACAGAATTAAGAAAGCAAAAAAATGCAACACATATTAGTCCACAGTAAAATGAACGGGCTACGTCCGCTATTGACAGCCCCGCCTGTCTTTGCTTTTAGGCAGCTAAGGGGGAATTTCCATGACCTGCACAAAAGATTACCGGGAACATATCGAGTATACCTTTCACGCCTTTTGCAAAGTCGTTATCCGCAACGCCAGCTACACAGCGCTGCGGACATGGAGCAGGAAACACAAAAGAGAAATATCCCTTGACTACATCACAGATGAAAAGCACTATCCTTTAAGAAATATAATTCATATCCGATATACTTATTGAGCAAAAAAATGTAACACAATGGCTATTGTGTTACATTTTTTTGGTTACAAATAACAATATAAAGGGATAGGACTCACACGGAAAAGTGTTTGTTCTATCCCTTTTATGGTAGAAAGGACGAAGGTATATCTGATTGTGAAACCCCAGTTAATGAAGTAGACAAATGAAAATTTATGAGGGAGGCATTGTATATGCAAGCCCCTTCTTTCGTGCTATATTTTATAAAAATCATTGTAATGTTTTGAATTATTTGGTGTCATATAGGATGTAGGGAACTTAAAGTCGCGATTTAAGGAGTAGAGTAATGACAGATGAAAAAATCATTCAACTGTATTTTAACAGGGATGAAAAAGCAATAGAAGAAACCTCAATAAAATATGGCTCATATTGTTATAAGATTGCAAACAACATTCTTAGAAATAGGCAGGATTCGGAAGAATGCCTAAATGATACATGGATGCAAACATGGGATTCAATACCACCAACACATCCGGTACACTTTAATCTGTTCTTAGCTAAAATTGTGCGGAATCTGTCCTTTAATAAATATAGAAATAAATATACACAAAAAAGAGGACGAGGAGAGATTGCATTAGTTTTGGAAGAATTGGAAGAATGCTTGGCAGGACATTCAGATGTAGAAGCATTGTATATTGTAGAAGAATTGCAAGAAACAATAAACACATTTGTCAGAGCATTACCTGAAAGAGAAGGAAATGTCTTTATCAGAAGATATTTCTATTCAGATTCAATTAAGGATATTTCAGTTAGGTATCGTATGTCAGAAAATAATATTCGAGTGATGCTTAATCGCACAAGAAATAAACTGCGAGACAGATTGGAAAAGGAGGGATATCTTTCATGAATAAAGAGGATTTATTTATCGGCTTTGGAAACTTGGATGAGGATTTACTTAGAAGAAGTGAACAAGGAGGACGAAATATGAATAAAAAAAGAAATATAAGCAAAATTGTTAAATATGGAAGTATTGCAGCATGTTTAGTAGTTGTTCTTGGGGTGGGAATCGGTGCTTTTGTAAAGACATCAATTATAAATCAGGAACCTGAGAAAACAATTGTTGTTGATAATACTGGCGTAGAAGAGAATGATGTCCCATCAATTGACCAGGAAAGATTCATTGCGATTGATACATTATTAGCATCTGCTGATGGTTCGCAATCTCAGCAGGCAATGAAAGGTTGCAAGGTTCAAATTGATAAGTATACTGCGGTATATGAAGCAGTTGCTTCTGTTTCAAGTGAACAGTTGGAAAAGTCAATGGGAAAAGAGGTAGAAGCCAACGAAGAAACATATTATGTATCAGGACATAATGACTTGCAATATATTATTAGGAAGACTGCTGGAACATATCTGTTATGGAAATTTATGTACTTTGAAAGTGATGAATATCCATTCAAGGATGTTCTTTCTTTGATATATGATGTGCATAGTGAACAAGATATAAAAGAAGTTTATGTGAAACCTTCAGATGTAGATAATACAGATGAAGGAAAAGCATTACAGCTTGAGATAGGAAATGTTTCAATAACTGATTCAGATAGTATTACATCTCTTTATAAAGTATTGAACTCACTTACTTGTTATGGACCTGAAAATTGGGATAGAATTAATTATGGACAAGATGATGGTGGTATGCTGAACGCTGTAAGAAATGGTAGATATCTGACTTTTAGTATGGCAAATGGATGTAAACTAGACAGTTTGAAATATACTGCTGTTTCAGGAACGTTTTATGAATATGGTGGAGTTGCTTATAATGAACTGAGGAAAGAGCAAAAAGACGTAATTGAAGAAATACTAAATATTGATTGTTCCATTTCTGAGCAGCAGGAAACTGAGCAACGGGTTAGTGAGTCAGAAGTAAATACAGAAATACAGGATGCTCCGGCAGATGAAAGTACCTATCAGGAAGCAAGAGATTATTCCGCAGAGTTAACAGATTTACAGAATAGGATTACACAGGCAATGATAAACAAGGAACTTCCATTTGTTACATCATGTGGAATTTATGAAAATCCGGATAGAGTTAAGACGGTAGTAAATACAGAAGATGAAGATTTACTTGCTAAATTAAGAGCTTTTGATACGACGGGAGAATTGTTGGAAATTGTATATTCGAGCAGAGCTAATGGTTTGGAGTAATTGTAAAAGCACAGTTTGTGTATGCGTGGTTCTACTATGGTTCTAAAAAATATCAAAACCTCAAATATGAGGGACAATTTGAAATAATACAGATAAAAAAGTGTCTGAAATACACCTAAAAGTAATAGGATTATGTATCCAACGAAGCGTGAGGATAATCGAACATATTGAGTTATCCATGATTTGTTCAATGATAATGTAACTCGTTAACTGCACAAAGACTTTTGAGTTGATTTGCTTTTTAGGGAATCAACTTTATAAATTCGTGAACTTCACGGATTCAGGAGAACGATAATAAAATGAAAATATGTTATATAGTTGTTTCAGCTTTTTTGATTATTTTTTATCCAAGACAATTAACACATCTTATGTGCTTTGGGAGACATCGTAATAAGAATATTGTCAAAAGCAAATCTGCTTATTGGGGAATATATTTGTTTTGGACAATTATTTTTTTAATCGGTTGTCTGATGATGGGCTCAGCGATGAAAGTAGATTCTACAATGGATAAATTAGTGTATTATTTCATTTTAGGAAGTGATAATAGGGATTGTGTTGAATTGGGAAGTGAAGAGAATGATGAGGCATATATTTCTACATATTATACACGAAAGGAAATCAATGAGAGCTTTTTATTTGAGGTTGTCCAGAAACATGAATATGCATATGAGTTGTGTCAATTACAGGAGTTGATAATTAAGAAACAGGATGAAAGATGGATACTTTATTTGAATGATGAGGTGATGGGATATGTAGAAGTAAAAAAAGGTTTTTTAATTAAGGAGTTTTGTTTTGTGTGGGATAGGGAAAAAATAGACCAAAGGAGAGATTTTGTTAAGTGCTGCAATCGAATGGATGTAACACCCAACCGTTCACAGCATCAGATTAAAAATGGCGATATTCTCCTCACGTAATTGTGCAAAGATCTTTTAGTTGATTCGCTTTTTAAGGAATCAACTTTATAAATCCGTGAACTTCACGGATTCAGGTAATTATCATTATCTCTTTCAACCAGTTCTTAAAATATCGCATATTTTCAATGCGTAGGTTTTCAACCACTTATTGCGACCAAAAACAAAGAAGAAAAGGAAACATTGGAAAATTTGATAGACATGGTTGACGCCGGGGAAATCAATGAAGCAGAAAATAGATTATATGATTTAATAAGTGCTACAGATATGAATAGTTTGGAAGTCGCAATATTATTTTATTCCTACTTGAATGACAAAACAGATGATTTTTTAGAAGCAAATGACTTCAGCAGAGATGAAATTAAATTAGGAATGGAAAATGTAGCTGATAATTTTGGTTTAAATAGCATTGCAAAAATGTTTTTGACAGACTTTTAAATGGATTGTCTGGTTGTCAGTTGAATGAGATAACCAGACAATTCCTATTTTACAACACACTTGAAACTTTCAGTTTTATACTCTGTTTACACACCCCAAGTCAGTACTCCGGCAAGCTCCTTTCTATGCGGGTTTGCGGGTATAGGGACTTTGTTCAAGTCCGGCCACCAGCATACTTAATTAGTGAGAAAAAACAGCAGATCCCGCCAGATCTGCTGTTTTCTTCTGTGTATGTAAGTGTGAGAGACACACTCCGATTAGAACTTCTCAGCGAAGCTCTTGTAATACTCGTCAAAAAACTCGTTAACCTTTTCCATAATCTTCTTCATAATATTCACCCTTAACCTTTCCAAGACAAATGAACTGTTGACTTTGTTGTTACGCTTAAGGGGTCAGGCCTGACTTCCTTTTGATGATTATAATTTACCATATTGCGCTTATAATGTGAAATACATATAATAGAAGTATAATAATACCCAAAAGGTATAGCAAAAGAAAATACAGCATGTTACACAAATAGAATGATTAAGCTGATTTTTGGAAAAAGCATGGAAGGAGGATGCTGGGAAGATGGAATTGCGGCATATCCGGTATTTCAAGGCAGTGGCGGAGGAGAAAAGCTTCACGAAAGCCGCGGAGCAGTTGGCGATCGCGCAGCCGCCCCTAAGCCGTCAGATCCAGGATCTGGAGGCGGAACTGGGGACGACATTGTTCCTGCGGACGCCCCATAAGGTGACCCTGACAGAAGAGGGCGAGCTTTTCCTGCAATATGCGAATCAGATCCTGGACCTGGTGAACCGGTCGGAGGAGGATGTCAGAGAGCGCAAGGAAGGATTGCAGGGAACGTTATACATTGCTTCGGTAGAGGGTTGTGGTCCCCGGCTTTTCGCGGAATGGATCGCCGGATTTGGACAGAAACATCCCCATGTACAGTACAATCTGTGGAATGGAAATACGGATGATGTGAACAATCGTGTGACGAAGGGATTGTGTGAGATTGCCATGATCACGGCGCCCTATAATACGGAGGAATTCGAGGTCCTGCCGGTCTATGAAGAACCCTGGGTAGCGGTAATTCCCAAGGGACATCCGCTGTACGCGGAGGAAAATGACCCGGTGAAGCCTTCGGAACTGTTACCCTACGACCTGTTGATCCCCTCCCGGGAGTCTCGTAAGGGCGAGATCGACAAATGGTTCGAGGGAACAGGACATGCGCCCGTGATCCGGGGGCGCATCGCACATATGATGAATGCTTATGAACTGAGCCTACACGGAGTCGGCATCTCAATCTACCCGGCATCTATTTCATCCCTGATTAGGGATAAGGATGTCTGCGTCCGGAAGATAGATCATCCCGATGCCTACGCATCGTATGCCCTGATCTGGAATAAAAATCATACCCTGTCCCATGTGGCTGAAGAATTTATTGCTTACGTAAAAGCAGAATCCGGACAGCAGATGTACTATGCCTGAATTAACGCAACAGATACGTCATTCACATTCGTGCCGGTAGCTCCTGTGATGATGAGCCCATCGACTGCTTTTAGTGCGGGATAGGCATTATTATTCTGTAAAACAGTGAAGACATCCAGACCGTGCGCTGCAAGAGAAGCACAGGTGTCGCCGTCCGTATAGCCGCCTGCGGCATCGGTGGGGCCGTCCGTGCCATCGCTGCCGATGGAAAATACACAGCAGCCTGCCAGCCCGGATAATTCCGGTGCCGCCGCCAGGGCAAGCTCCTGATTGCGTCCGCCGGTTCCATTGCCGGTGAGATGAACGATGGTCTCACCGCCGGCGATAAAAGCAAGCTTCTGCCCCTGACCTGCATGTGTGCGGGCAATGGAGCCGAGAAAGCTTCCGGCTTCCCTGGCTTCGCAACAGAGGCGGTCTGTCAGGAGGATGGGAGTATAACCTAATGTCCTGCAGGCATCGGCAGCAGCCTTGCTAAGCTCTCGGACGCTGCCGGTGATCTGCGTAGTAACATTGTTCAGTATTTTCGGAGTCTCCTGTGTCAGGCAGGCGTTCGCCTCCTTCGACAGGGAAAGCCGGTATTTTCGGGCAATGGCAATCGCCTGCTCACCGGTGGAACTGTCCGGTACAGCAGGACCGCTGGCAATCATATCCAGGGGATCTCCTAAAATATCGCTGAGTACGATACTGAATATCTTCGCCGGAGCACAGGCGAGGGCAAAACGTCCGCCTTTGACAGCGGAAAGCCTTTTGCGGATCGTGTTCATCTCGACAATATCCGCTCCGCCGGCGAGCAGACTGTTCGTGATCTCCTGTAGCTCTGCGCCGGGGATCAGCGGTTTTTCGAACAAAGCGCTTCCCCCTCCGGAGAGAAGGAACAGAACCGTGTCTTGGTCGGTGAGATTCTGCACCATCGTCAGTACTTTTTCTGTGGCAGCGAAGCTGTTCTCATCCGGTACCGGATGACCGGCTTCGTAGCAGGTAACTCCGGGAATCGTGCCGCGGACATGCCCGTATTTTGTGATCACAATGCCCTCATCTACACGACCAAGCGCAGCGACAGCCGTATGCGCCATCTGCCAGGCGGCTTTTCCGACAGCCACTAAGAGGATCCGACCTCCCTGTGGGCAGAAAGCTTCAGATTCCAGTGCACGGCGGACGGCTGCGTCGGGCAGCACGGCTTTCAGACTGGAGGCTATGATCGTATCGGCATCTTGACGTAAAGCAGTATTCATAAAAATTCTCCTTGTATAAAACTTTGTTACAATATAAATATTGCATTATGGGTGTGACCAAAAGACAGAGTTCGCATTTTCATACAGAATAGCTTGTTTTTCGTATTCTGTTAAAAAAGAAAAGTCTGCGATTGTGTCAATCATATCCCGATAGTGGAACCGACATAAATTAGATGGTGTATCGGTACCAAACAGTAAGCGTTCAGCACCAATCGTTTCAACTGCGCAACGAAGAAACTGTCGTGTAACGGGAAAAGGAGGTTCATCTGGACCTACATTATGCTGCAGGGATGCCAGGTCGAACCAGACATTCGGTAAATGCAATAATTCCAGCCCCTCCTGCATTTTAAGCAGTTCGTTTTGCTTAGGGGCTAACAGATGGCAGATGACAAATTTCATTTGCGGATGTCTCAGAATCAGTCGTCGGAGAGCGGGAATCTGGCTGCTGGGGCTTCCGAGTTTTCCGATATCTATCACGAATATCAGATTGTGTTCATCGGCAAAAGAAGCTTCCCGTTTCATAATCTCGTTATCTAAGGAGAATACTGGGTGGTTTGCCATGAGACCGGATCCGGTACTTACTTCGAATTTCACTACTTTGATATTGCATTCTTCAAATAAATGATGAACGATAGCATCCCGGTTATAGCTATACGGATCATAAGCCGCAGCAGCGAGAAAGCGGGAGGGATATTTTTGTTGAGCATCATAGCTATAGAGATTTTGAAATCCTAAATAGCCGCCCTGCAACAGGACGGCTTTTTCAACATTATGGGTATCCATGATCGACAAAATGCGTTCAGGAGTCACCTGATCGGTATTCCACTCAGTGGGTATGATCTGACAAATAGATCCATCAGAGTATCTGGCCTGACCGCCGCCGCAATATCTCAGTTCTCCTTTTGCACCGGTTCCGGCGATATATTGTACTAAATGTATATGTGAATCAATAATTTTCAAAAGGATTCCTCCGATGCAGGGAAATTACAGTAAACCGGCTTCTGTCATAGTTTTTATAAATCCCTGGCGTGCATCACCATCCGGGGTGGGGAGGGTAGGAAGATAGGGAACACCAACAGACTGTCCCCGCAGGGCTGCCATATCTTTGGCTGCGACAGGGAAACTGGCAGCATCCATAGACAGACGCACGGGATTCAGGCGAAACTGTGCCTCCAGGCTGCCGGACAGGTCACCGGCAATAAATTTATTATATACATCTGTGATGAGTTCCGGCATGAAGTTGGCAGCTGTACATACGCCACCTACTGCACCGTGGCACAGACTGGCATAGAGTAAGGTGTCTTTGCCGCCGAATACTTTGAAGTGTACATCCCGGGTACGGCGAATGAACTCAGAAGTCTGTGTGATATCTCCGCTGGTATCTTTCATACCCACAATATTAGGAACATTATGGGCTAATTCGTCCACCAGCTGTGCGCTCATGGTATAACCAACCCGTCCGGGATTATTATACAACAGAACCGGGGTGTCCGGAATACTTTCAGCAATGGTTTTGAAATGACAGTATAATTCCGTGTAAGTGGGTTTTAAAAACATAGGCTGAAGTACGCTGACTGCTGCGGCACCGTTTTTAACTGCCATTTGAGCAAGACGGCAGCACTTTTTAGTACTGATGGCACCGATACCGAAGTAGACGGGAACCCGTCCGGCTGCCTGATCGACCATGATTTTCAGACCGCGTTCCATTTCGTTTTCTTCTACCATGTAGAATTCACCGTTAGATCCGAAAGCAAGAATACCGGATACGCCTCCTTCGATTACATAGTCTACCTGTGCCCGCATACCTGCTTCGTTTATTTTTTCATCTTTGTCGATTATGGTTAGAATAGGAACGACCACACCGCGCATAAAATCTGTATTCATAGAAAACCTCCTTAACGACCGATATGGATATCAGCCAGATATTCATAGTATTGAGCAATAGCACTGTGATCTTTCTGACCACCGTCGTGATTGTGCAGCCACTGGAGAATTTCCTGTACTTCCGCAGTCATGGGAACCGGTGCTCCAACTGCATGAGCACAATCGAGAACGTTGTTCAGGTCTTTAATATGCAGATCAATCTTAAATCCTGGCTTGTCATTGCCGGCGATCATCATAGGAGCTTTGGCGTTCATGACGGTGGAGCCTGCAAGACCTCCTTTGATTGCCTGAAATACCAGTTCCGGGTCTACACCGGCTTTCTGGGCTAATGTCAATGCTTCTGCCAATGCCTGGATGTTACAGGCTACAATGATCTGATTGGCAAGTTTGGTGGTATTGCCGGCACCTACGTCACCGCAGAGAACGGCAGAGCTGCCCATGGTATCCAAAATAGGTTTATAGGTGTCAAACACAGATTGTTTACCACCTACCATGAAGCTTAAAGTACCGTCAATGGCTTTGGGTTCACCGCCGGAAACGGGAGCGTCCAGCATTTCGATTCCTTTTTCCTGAAGTTTGGCATAGATTTCTTTGGAGACGATGGGGGTGATGGAGCTGCAGTCAATAAATACGGCGCCCGGATTCATGTAGGATGCCACGCCATCTTCTCCCAGCATAACTTCTTTTACCTGCGGGGAGTTTGGAAGCATAGTGATGACAACATCACACTGTGCACCGATTTCCTGTCTGGAAGCGGCTTTAGCACCTGCGGCAACCAGTTCCTGCACGGAAGCCTGACTCCGATTGTTAACTAACAGATCGGCGTATCCCGCTTTTAATAGGTTTTTTGCCATGGGTTTTCCCATGATACCCAGTCCGATAAAACCAATTTTCATTTTTATTTCCTCCTGTTTTATAAAATTATTTATTTTTGTAAGTTCTCAGGTAATAGGTGCCGGATTAAAAATGCACATATCATTATGAAATCCGTACTGATCACTGTAGGGCTGTTTGAGACCGCTGGCGACATCCAAAATCATATGGAAAATCTCTGTACCGACATCGGCAATGGTGGCTTCTCCGGTGGCTATGTGACCGGCGGAGATATCGATCAGATCAAACCATTGCTCTTTCATTTCATTGCGGCTGCATACTTTGATGACTGGAGCAACGTCCAGTCCGTACGGAGTGCCACGACCGGTCATGAATACCTGAAGTCCGATTCCGGAAGCAACTTGTGAAGGACCACAGACGATATCGGAAGCAGGGGTGGCGGCAAATATCAGACCATGTTTTGTGGGCTTTTCAGCGGGGGAAAGAACTTCGACAATGGGGCTGGTACCACTTTTGGCAATGGACCCCATAGCCTTTTCCACAATATTTGCAAGCCCCCCTTTTTTATTGCCTGGAGTGGGATTTGCATCACGATCTACTCCACCCTCAGCCAGATAATCATCGTACCATTTCATCTGTGCAGCTAGTTTATTCCTGACATCTTCATTGATACATCGGGCTGCCAGAAGAGGTACACCATCCCGGACTTCAGTGACCTCGCTGAACAATACGGTGGCACCGCCTCTGACTAGCATATCTGCAGCGTAACCGGCGCTGGGATTCGCAGTAATTCCAGAGAAGGCATCACTGCCGCCGCATTGCATACCGATAAGCAGATCACTTAGCGGTAATTCTTCCCGGTGTCTTTGGTTGAGTTTTTGCAACTTTTGTTCTGCCATATCAAGGATTGCCTGCATCATGGCATCATGTCCCTTGCAGTCCTGTAAAGTCAGACAGTTTTCGGGAGTAATGTCTTCGGGGGGAAGGATTCGGTCATAGGTCAGTTTCTCGCATCCGAGCCCGATGATCATGATCTCTCCTCCGAAGTTGGGATGGCGGATCACATTGGTGATGGCACGAATGGGAATGTATGCCATGGGGGCATTTATGGCAACTCCGCAGCCATAAGGATGTGTGACGGCGACCACATCGTCTACATTTGGATATTTGGGAAGTAATTCTTTTCGGATGCGTTCCACAGCTACCCGGACAACACCCGCAACACATTGAACAGTGGTTACAATGCCAAGCAGATTACGGGTACCGGCAGGACCTGTTTGATTACGATATCCAAGCCAGGTGGTCCGGGGAGGCGTGGGAAGCTCTTCCTTACTTTTGAGATTGGTGCCCCAGGGCATGTCGTCCAGCAATGGGCTGTCAGGCAGGTGCAGCATATGCTCATTGATCCAGCTGCCCGCCAGAATGTTTTCTTTGGCATAGCCTAAGACAACACCGTAGCGAATAATCTCACCGCCGGCAGGAATATCACATAGAGCGATCTTATGAGCCTGTGGGACAGATTCACGTGTGACAACGCCGCTTTCCAACTGTGTACCTGCGGGCAGATCATGGACAGCTACAGCTACGTTGTCCTCTTCTTTGATTTGAATACTGAAACGTTCTGACATAGTATTATCACCTCTTGTATAATCATAGACCGGAAAATCTTGCGACCCGATCCAAAGTATCAATGGCCTCCTTACGCGTTATCAGGCGGTTCGGAGAAAAATAACCCTGCGCATCCAGGACAAGAAAACCAAAATAAAGAGCTCTGGCGATATTGGTTCCGTAATTGGCGGAAATGCTGTCTGCATCTGAGCAGACAGGTATGGTACTGGAGGCATTTCGGTAATCTACACCACAAGCCTGCATGGCAATCGTTGCCATTTCCTGCCGGGTAATATAGTGTGTTTTGTAAACAGTCTCTGCCTCCGGTGGGAAAAAGTTGTTTGCAAGAGCTGCACTCACAGCATAGGTACAGGAAACAGCAGGAGCCACCGGAATAGAAGGATCACACAATGGAAGCAGTATATCAGCCAGCTCCTCATAGGATATGGGAACCATAGGATCTGTAATGTCCGGCTCATCCAACATTCCGCGGCAATATAGCCATGCGGCGGATTCGGAACGGTAATGCCCGGACAAGACCCGGTAAGCAATACTTTGTTCCATATCACCTTTTTTGTCGACTGCGGTTACCATGACAAATTGCACGGAGGAAGGAAGCATAAATTGTGGGGACGATCCTGCGTGTTTCCATACCTCACCGTCTGTAGATACGAACCATTTGTAGGATAAGGCTTCCGGACCACAGTAATCTGCAGTGGCAAAAAGAGTCGAGCCCGGCTGCGGAAGAGTTGCAATATGTACATGGGTGGGGCGGGGAAAAGCTTTGTCATTGATCAAAACATTTTCTACGATAGAATTGTCCCAGTTCATGCTTCTTAGCGGATGTCGTACATTGTCGATACGAATATTTCGCAGTATCAGACCGGTAAGAGGAACTTCCGGGAATGCTTCCAAAAAAATGCCGTAGTTCCCACCGTGTGCTGTAATATTCTCAATTGTAATATCGCGGAACAGTGGAAGAAAGGAACCGTTGCGCCCGTCTTCGTAAAGCATGGTTCCATGAATAGTGGCACCATGTACAGTGTCCATGATACTGTCACACAGCATGATCTGCTCTATGCATCCACCTCTCCGTGCATTTGCTTTTAATCGCAGTGCATAAGTCAGATTCGGACTGGAGAAATGGTTATCACAGGCAAGAACACGATAGATACCACCGCTCATTTCACTGCCCAGCGCAATGCCACCATGACCGTCAGCAAATTCGTTGTGTTCAATGAGGATATTTTCACAAGGGATATTGGCGATTCGGCCATCACGGTCTCTGCCGGATTTCAGGCTGATACAGTCATCGCCGGTATCAAAATGACAATTCTTGATCCAGACACCGGAGCAGCTTTCGGGATCACAGCCGTCGTTATTGAGTCCATGGCTGGAAAAGGTCATACCATCGACAGTAACACTTTTACATTGCACCGGATTCAACTGCCACATGGGGCTGTTATGCAGCGTCACACCCTGCAGTAATATGCGTTCACAGCGCAGAAACTGTATAAAGTTGGGGCGTAAGAAATGTCCTTTTCCGAAAATACGTTGTTCAACGGGAACACCGTCTTCATTCATACGACGCAAGATTTTACGATCGGCAAGTTGCAGATCCGGTTTATCTTCTGACCAGGAATCTTCCACCTGGTGATGCCAGTTCCACCAGTGATCCCAATCTGCGCCACCGTCCAGTGTGCCATAGCCGGTCACAGCAATATCGTGTGAATCGCAAGCATAGAGTAGGGAACTGTAGTTGTAGCAGGGGCTGGCTTCCCAGTGAGAATAGACCAGAGGATAGTTCTGTTCCGGGTGCTCCGGGATAAACCGAATGCAGGTATCGGGCGAGGCAAGAAATAGTTCAACACCGCTTTTCAGATGAAGAGCCCCGGTGTGATAAATGCCTGCCGGAAATGTTAAGATGCCTCCTCCGGCATTACTTAACCGGTCAATAGCTGTCTGCAGAGTCTGTGTTTGTAAATGTTCTGCATCCGGCACGGCTTCTATCCGGTGCGGACCTATATGAGGAGCTTCTATTTTAGATAAAATATTGTGCCGCAGATCGGACTTTGTGAATGCCATTTCTGTTTCCGTCACTTTCTGAATTTTTATTTTATGAGTTTAGTGTATAATGCTTTTTTTTCATTTACGATATCCAAGATTTCAAATTCTTCATAACAATTAACTCAAAGTTCCTTGTCAGAAGAAACAAAAGATTTTATACTGAAAACAGGAGGTGGCATATGAATACTAGGCAGTATTATTATCTGACGACCATAGCCGAATATGGAAATCTCACGTATGCAGCGGAAGCACTGAATGTCACCCCGTCTGCTTTGAGTAAATTTCTGACGGAATGCGGGCAGATATTTGGGACTACGTTGTTTCAACGGAGGGACAGGCGTCTGGAACCCACGGAAGAAGGGCAATATGTAGTAGAATGTGCACAGAAGATTTTGGATCAGCAGAACAGGATGCTTCTGATAATGAAAAATGTGACCGGCAGCAACCGGAAGAGAATTCGTCTGGCTACAGCGCCAAACCGGGGGGCCATGATATACAGTAAGATCTATAAACCGTTTTCCCGGCGCTATCCCGATGTTTCACTGGAACTGGTAGAATTATATGCGACGGAACAACCGGGAGCGATTGCTAGGGGAGCTGTTGACCTGGCACTGGGGGCGGGACCATTTCGTATGGATACGGAGGATATTCCTGTCGCGTATGAAGAATTACTGATTTCACTGCCGGCAGCGAATCCTTTGGCAGGGAAGGAGAGCATTCGGCTGGAAGAATTGCGCGACACGCCGTTTGTATTGCAGGGGACAAAACACAGCATTCGGATTCTGGCAGACCAATTGTTCCGGGAAGCCGGGTTTCAGCCGGTGGTTGCATTTGAGTCCAATGATGTTCTGTTGGCAGATTCTATGATGCATCAGGCAATTGGAGTGGGATTTGTCAGTAAAGCCCATGTATTTCCCTGTGAGGAACTGGTCTACCGGCCATTAGATCCGCCGGTACGACAGACACTGCATTTACGTTATCCGCTGGGACATGAACTTACTGAACCGGAATACTATCTTGCCGGGCTGTTGGCGGAAGAACGTCTGGCGGATCCAAGATATCAGCCATCGGATGATCCGTTTGTGGTACAGATGTTGGAAAATGTTCACATATCCATTGGTTTGGCAGCAGACGGGAGCACACATAGAACATTGGGGACAGCATTGCAGCGGATACGGGAGGTTACGCTGGATACAAAGGTGTTGGAATATCTGATTGCGATTGTGGAAGAGGAGAGCCTGTCCGGGGCAGCAGACAGATTTCTGCTGGCGCAGCCGGCACTTTCCAGGCACTTACACAATGTGGAGACTATGGTGGGAATGCCGTTGTTCTCAAGAGATCATAACCGATTGAAACCTACCGGTGCGGGAACGATCTTTGTAAATAATGCCCGTAATATATTACGGATTGAAGTAGAAATGTTTAAAAAGCTGAGAGGAGGAAAATATGATGAATATTACGGTATATCTGGGAGCAAATGAAGGAAATGATCCTTCTCTGAGGAAAGAGGTACGTGAGCTGGGAACCTGGATCGGTGAGAGCGGTAACCGCCTGGTATACGGTGGATCCAAATCTGGTCTCATGGGAGAGATCGCGGAGAGCGTATTACAGGCAGGCGGAGAGGTGACCGGCGTGGAGCCGCAGTTTTTCATTGATATGGAATATCAGTATGATGCCATTACGGAGCTGATCGTCACGAAGGACATGACAGAACGCAAGACGAAAATGATCGAACTGGGAGATGTATTTATTGCTTTTCCCGGCGGAACCGGAACGCTGGAAGAGATCGCCGAAGTGATGTCCAAGGTGTCACTGAAGCATCTGGAGGCACCCTGCATCCTCTATAACCTTAACGGCTATTATGACAGCCTGAAAGCACTGTTATCACATATGACGGAGATGGGATTGTCCTCCCCGGAGAGACAGGAAGGCATTTATTTTGCCAAGGATCTGTCGGAAATCCGCAAGATCATAGAAAATCAGCGGAGCAATGCAACGATCACTCCGCCGGAAAATACACAAGGTATAGGAAACTAGCTAGGCTAACAGGTTAAAACACATAACTGCAATGCCCAGCACCACCAGGATCACACCGGTGACACGGTTCAGGGTCTTAGGGGTCGCCTTGTTGGCGAACAGTGCAGCGATCCGCGCCCAGATCAGGGTAAATACAACGCACAGGATCCATACCGTCCAGTCGGGCATACCGCCGATGGCAAAATGGGATGCAGCGCCGGTAAATGCGGTAAATGCCATGATGAAGACGCTGGTTCCTACAGCGGTCTTCAGTTCATAACCCAGGACAGAGGTCAGGATCAACAGCATCATCATACCGCCGCCGGCGCCGACGAAACCGCAGATGAAGCCGATCAGCATACCGCATACCAGAGACTGAATGGCTCTTTTCTTCGCGGAGACGCCTTGCATGGCTTCCTTGGTGGTCATTACGGGACGGACGATGAATTTGATACCTAACAGGAAAGTCATGAACACGGAGAAATTCCCCATGGTAGCGGAAGGCACCAGGCTGGATACGTAGCTGCCTACGATAGTGAATACCAGCACACTTCCCATCATGATCAGACCGTTTTTGATATCAATATTTTTGTTCTTTGCATAAGTATAGGCAGATATTGCGCTGGCGAGGACATCCGAAGACAGGGCGATACCCACAGCCATATAGGGATCCATGCCGAGGAAAGTGATCAACATGGGACTGATGACGGCAGCAGCGCTCATTCCGGCGAAACCGGTGCCCAGGCCGGCTCCCATACCGGCGAAAAAAGTGACAAGAATTGTGATTAAAATCTGCATTTATTTAGCTCCTTTCAGGATATTGTCCATATTTTCTTCCATGACATGAAGCATGTTGAAAAAGATCTCTTTGCTTGCCTCATCAGTGCCATCGAGCAGAGTATCTTTGAAAATGCTCTGTATCATGCGACCTTTTTCGATGACATCCTGCGCCTTCTCCGTACAGAACAGCAGAGTCTTCCGGCGGTCATCAGGAGCCTCTCTGCGCTCCAGGTACCCCTCGCGCACCAGCTTGTCCACATTGACGGACACCAGGTTCGCCTTGATCCGGCGGATATCCACGACATCACTGGCGGTCCGGTATTCCGGATTGTTGCCGAAGAACATGAGAATATCAAAAGCTGTCTGTGGCAGCTTTAACTGCTGGCACAGAGGCTTGCACATGGCGTTGTAAGCCAGATTGAATTTTTGTACGAATTCGATATTGGTATTCATTCGAAGGCTCCTTTTACAAAAATGAATATTTCAAATTTGAAATAAATGCTATATTGCATAATATTACAGATAGTTTTCGAAGTCAATCATAAGATATTTTATTTCATAAAAAATTTATATTCATTATACTATCGTAAACATCATTTCGATATGTTATAATTTATTTGATACTAGGGTCAAAAAGTCTAAGCCCACATGAGCTTGCTCATAAGTGGGTGAAAGACCTTATGACCCGTCCCGATATGAGCATAAAAGTGGGATGATAATCCCACGATATGCGAATAGAGGGTAGGGTGCATTCAGAGACTGTGGGCATACAGTAGAAAGTTCCGGGAGGAGATATGAGTATTAATACATATGATGAACAGAAATTCTGGGAGGAAGTGGATATCCTGTTCCCGGATATTGTAAAAGCAATTACTTCTCTGGCGAAAAAGTCCTACATATCCATAACCAATCTGCGGAACGGCGTGACATGGTGGTCCGAGAAGGCGATGGAATATTTTGGTATGCAGGAGAACTATACCATTCGCGGACAGGAAAAATCAAAAAGATCGATTCATCCGGATGATCTGGAGGATTTCCGGAGGGGATTCCGGGAGAGAGTTGCCGGGAAAAATATGGACGAGCCCTGGGAATACCGGGTGCGTGACGGAAGCACCTACATCCGGATCAGTGCCAGGGCGAAAATGCTGAATGATAAGGATGGAAAGCCTTTTGTGATCGTAATACGATATAACAACTACAGTATTTCCGACGAGGTGGATGCGACCACCGGATTGCATACGGAACCGGCGCTGGACCGGGAGATCATGGAATTCCTGGAGGAAAGCGGACAGGGGGCACTACTGAAGATCGGACTGGATCAGTTCAGCCATATCAATGTTATGTACGGAGCTGCTTTTTCGGATAAGATTCTGAATTGTGCGGCACAGGAGTTGTTGCGCCTGTTTAAGGGAAAAGGATATGTATACCGGCTCTCCGGTGCGAAGTTTGTGATCAGTTTTAAAAAGGTATCCAAAGCGGAACTGCAGCAGATATACGAGGAGATTGTAGAAGCTTTTGAGAATACAGAGGTGGAAGGGAAAAAGATCCCTTTGAAGGTATCTGCCGGCGCAATATTTATGGAACCTTATATGAAGGAGACAAATGCGGTCCGTAGCCGTCTGACCTACGCGTTGAACCATTCCCGGCTTGAGCATCATGGGGAGCTGGTGATTTTTAATGATGAGGTCTGTGGCAGTGACGAGAACCAGTTTGAACTGATCGGTGTGATCCATCAATGTGCAACTCATAACTTTGAAGGCTTCCGGATGTTCTATCAGCCGATTGCCGATACGAGGACCGGCAAGATCCGGGGAATGGAAGCGTTGCTCCGCTGGGAACTGGAACCTTACGGGATGGTGTCTCCCGGTGTGTTCATGGAATGGCTGGAACAGGACCCCTGTATTTTTGATCTGGGGAACTGGATCCTTCGGACAGCACTTACGGATGTACAGAAGCTTCGCAAGGAGACAGAAGGCTTTTTCGTCAATGTTAATGTGGCGGCGGCACAGCTGGAGCGCAGAGAGTTCCGCAGTGCTGTTATGAATATTTTAAAAGAGACCGGTGCGAGGCCGGAGGAGCTTTGCCTCGAATTGACAGAGCGATGCAGAGATCTGGATATTCATTTCCTGCGCGCAGAGGTAGAATTTTTCCATTCCCAGGGGATCAAGATCGCACTGGATGACTTTGGAACGGGCAACAGTTCCTTAAGTCTGGCACTGGAGCTTCCCTTTGACGAACTGAAGGTAGATATGAGCTTCATCCGTGATATTAAGCAAAAACCTCAGAATCAGGCCATGGTGCAGTCTATCGTGGATTATGCCAAGAGGACTAACACCGAGACCTGTATTGAGGGTATTGAGAATAAGGAAGTCAGCGACTATATTGAGCAGTTCGGATCTACCTGGCAGCAGGGATACTATTATTCCAAGCCGGTACCTATCGATCGGTTTGAAGAAGTGTTGCGCGAGAAATCAACCGAAAAAGAATAAGTAGCTATTCTCGAAGGGCATTGGGCGCTACACCGTATTTTTTCTTGAATGCGCGGCGGAAACTGGTCAGATTGTTGTAACCTACTGCCACGTATAAATCTGTTATTTTAATATTCGTTGTTTCCAGCAGATGTTTTGCCTGCGTCATGCGGATCTGTTCCAGATATGTAGAGAAATTAACCCCGACCGTTTTTTTGAAAAGGAAGGAGAAGTAACTCTCGGAGATGTGGAACAGGTCCGATATTCTGCTTAAACATAAGGATGGATCCCCATAATTCTCATCAATATAAGCCTGAATGCGCACAATCAGCTGGTTGTCGTTTTCCGGTTGTTTGTTTTTTTCACATAATTCCAGAGCAATCTGCTCGTAATTTTCCAGGGTAGAATCTTCGGACAGACCGGCTAAGCTTGAGTCATCATAGGAAATGTCGTTATCCCTGATTACTTTCAATAACGTAATTTCTATATTTTCTAAAAGCCATTTCACTTGTCTGGAATTAAGTTTTCGTTTCTTAAAATTTTCGTCCTTTATAAAATTAAAAATTGTTTTTGTCTGTTTGAAGTTACCGGATTTTACAAAATTATATAGCTGATCCGCAACCTCATTAGGATAAAAGAAGGAATCCTGGGACTCCAAAATCTCACGATACAGACACAGATAACCCGGACTGGAGACACGTTTCACAGCTTCTTTGGCTTGACGGTAGGACTTCCAGACAGTTGATATCGCACCGGTAGTACAGCCCAGACCACCGTAAATCCATATATTATATTCCTGTAGTAACGAGGAATGAATCTGTGCAAATAAATTTTCTACGTTGTCTAATTCGTCCCTATTATATAATAAAATAGTGTAAGCACTGTTCCTGGAACCCTGCATGATATAAGAATACGTAAAATAACTGGAAATGATATCAGAGATCACCTCAGCATAATCAGGAGAGATAATATTGATAATTTCCTGAGAATCATTATTTAATTCCAAAGTATCCAGATAGACATTACAGTATAATATGGCAAAGGAACTGGCATTTTCGGGGATAGAAAGATAATTTTGGGCATAAGCAGCCTCTTCCTCACTCAGAATCGTACCATGAATCAATTGATCAAAATAATAATTGAGGAGGGTGATCTTTTGGGTCTCATTTAACCGCATAAGTTCTTCGTGGTTAAAATTCATTTCCCGCAGGCGATATTCCATTGCCTGGTATGGTTTATAATTAACTCTGGAAAGTAAAACAATAATCACAAAGCTGCCGATAATCCCCAAAAAGATAATAAAAAGCGACAGCAATTGTAAGCCGTTTTCAGGACTTCGCAGAGAAGAAACAGGCAGAACAACATAATAGTCCAGACTGGGAGTCTGGGCTGCGACATGCAGAATTACAACCCGGCAGCCGTCCAATACAGCATAGGAATAACCGGTATCGTTCGACAGGAATTGAGAGGGAACGATTTCAGATAACTTTGCCATAAGCTCAGAGTTATTGCTGAAAGAAAGCAGAGTTTCATCTTCGCTGTTCTGAATTAGCATACACCCATCTTTCATCAGGTCTACAGAGTTTACGATCTGCTGCAGGGAATTATTATTTATTTCAAAAATCACATCCGCATTAATATTTTTAAAAGTATATTTTTGCAGAGAAACAGAATAGCAATAATTATTTTTATCGGAAGCATATTCCGAAGAAAAATCACTAAGCTGTATAAAACGATTATGACTATCTGAAGAATTCAGTGTGTTTTTCCAAAGAGAGTATTTGGAAGTATCAAAATTCAGGCTATATTTATAAAAAGAATAGAATTCTTCAAAATCATTATAACGAATAATGTAATCTGACTGATGCAAATAGACATAATATGCCTGAATCGGCTTAAGGGGGTAATCTGAGTACATGTCCACCAAATCCTGCTTGGCAAGATAGGCATTATAATAAAAGGCACGTTCCCCGGGAGCAGATTCTGCCAAGTGAGCCAGACTGGAATTTCCTGCCAGTCTTTTGGCGATCAGGTACATATTGGAATAGCAGTCGGAGAACTGTTCCGTTACCTTTTGCAGAGAGGTGAGGTTCTCATTTAAAAGTTCTTTTTTGGCGTTGTTGGAAAGTATTAAATGAAACACGATGCCTAAGACCAGGATGATGATCAAAAGCACACTGTAAGATTTTATTAATTTGATAAAATAAGTATTCTTTCGTGAATCCATAAACAGAACCTCCAAAACGTTAGTATTATATTATCATAATTGCCGAAAAACTCAAGAAAATAAAGGCTTGTAAAATGGAAAATGTACCATTGACATAAAAAATGTACCCATTGTTTTGAAAAAATATATATGAAATCATAAGAAATGTGACTACAAATTATGCAAATTTACAGTTATGATAAAAGCACATTGATACTTCCGGTACCGAAGTTACAATAACAACTGAATACAGAAAAAGTAATTAAGCAAATAAGTGAAAAAGCAAATATATTGACGGAGGTTACTTATGGTAAAGAAAAAACTATTATCTGTTGTGTTAGTTGCGTCTACTGTCTGCTCTATGTTACTCACGGGATGTGGCAATGATGCAGGAAATACCGAGAGTGGTTCTACAGATACAAATACAAGTACGGTAGCACAGACAGAAGAAGTTGTAGCAGATGACGTAGAGAAGCCGGAGAAGATTACTATTATGGTAAGCGGAGATTTCCAGGCTACCCAGGCGAACGGTCAGGAAGAATGGATCGCCAGATGGGAAGAACTGACAGGAATTGAGCTGGAAATCATTCAGCCGGATCACAGTTCCTATTATGATGTACTGGGACAGACACTGGCAAGCGGACCGGAGAACTGGCCAGATATCATTTATGTCGGAAACTCTTATTACTCCGGATATGCAGCAGAAGGTGTTCTTTGGGATATGACGGATGCCTGGAATAATTCCGAATTAAAGAAAAATCCCAATACCGATGCAAGTGCGATAGAAGGAAATATGATAGACGGACATTTATATGGTTTACCGTTGGCGAGCGGCGGTGGATGTATGACATATATCAGAAAGCAGTGGCTGGATAACTGTGGACTGGATGTCCCTACGAATTATGAAGAATATCTGGAAATGTTGGATGCATTTACCAATGGAGATCCGGACGGAGACGGTATTAACGGAAATACCGTTGCTGTATCCGCAGCAGGTTTTGTAAACGGCAATGCTCCTTATGTAAATTACCTTCCTGAGTTCTATCAGGACGCATACCCTTCCTTCTATCAGGGAGAGGATGGCACATGGAAAGATGGATTTACTGAGGATTCCATGAAAGCAGCAATTGAAAGACTGCAGGATGCATACAATAAGGGATACATTGACAAAGAAACATTAACGAACGGAACCAGTAACTGCCGTACCAAGTTCTATGAAGGAAAATTCGGTGTATTCACTTACTGGGCAGGTGGCTGGGCTGAGACTCTTTCCAACGGCATCAGCGCTAACGGTCTGGACGGAGAACTGGTATTCATGCCTCCTATTGAAGAAGTTGGACAGTACTGGGAGAGAAATGCTCCTGTATATGCGATTACTTCGTCCTGTAAGAATCCGGAGGGTGTATTTAAGTATTTCTTAGAGAGCATTTTTGATAATGGTGACATGGAGACATTGTGGACCTATGGCGTAGAAGGCGTGCACTGGTCCAGAAAAGCTGAAACCGTATGCGGCAACACCTATCAGGAAGGTGAATTCCACATGTTAGAGAGCCTTTCCCAGCCGGGAATACAGTATACTACCATTAATATGGGGGATAATAATATCTGCCCTATGACCGAGAGATTGATGCCGGAAAGCGAATATACCAAAGAGTCGATGGAAATATTTAATACAAATAAGAAAAAGGTATTGATAATCCCGACTACGGAGGCAATGAGTCAGTATAACGGAGATCTTACGACTTTGAAGAACTCTATTATTGCGGACTGCATCGTACAGGGGTTGTCTGTGGAGGATGGATATAAGCGTTTTGAACAGGAAGGCGGCGCAGAAATGTCGCAGACAATTTTGGATTCTTTGAATAACTGATGATATGTGAGAAGTAGAGAAAACTCGTAGGGAGGTTGTGGAGTATGGCAGTTGGAATGCATGAGTTGACGGAAAATGATGTGCGGGAATTTGTAAAAGAACTTGAAAAGAGAAGAATCCCGTTACACAGTGTATTAGTCGCACAGCATGACAAATTGCTTCTTGAAAAGTATTATGCACCTTATGACAGAAATAAATTACAGAGAATGTTTTCTGTGACAAAAAGTTTTACCGCTTTGGCAGTAGGGCTGTTGGAACAGGAAGGGCGGATAACGCTGCAGGATCCTATCTGCAAATATTTTCCGGAATATCTTCCAGGAGTGGTGCATCCATGGCTGGCAGAGCTGACCATTGAGGATATGCTGAAAATGCAGACCTGTCATACCAAGACAACCTACAACAAAACAAGTACAACAGAAAACTGGGTAAGAAGTTTTTTCCAGACAGAACCTACGCATAGACCGGGGACGTTGTTTATGTATGACACGTCGTCACCGCATGTACTTTGTGCAATGGTAGAAAAAATAACCGGACAAAAAATGTTGGCTTATCTGAAAGATAAACTGTTACGGCAGATCGGATTCAGTGAAGAATCTTATATCATAGAAGATCCGTTTGGAACTTCTATGGCTGGGAGTGGTCTTATGGCTACTCCCAGAGATCTACTTTTGACCGGCTGTATGCTGTTGAAACACAGAACAGATCCTTATATTACCTGGGCAACGAATGCCCAGACGTCTACGTTGCTGGATGGAGAGAACAGATGGTATGGTTACCAGTTCTGGATTCCTATGGAAGGTATGTTCGCCATGATGGGATTGGGATCTCAGCTTATGATAGCAGTTCCTGCAATGAAGCTGGTAGTGGTAATTACTGCAGATACGCAGGGAATGGGCGGTGCTGACCAGTTAATACTGACGGCTGTTCGTGAGAAACTGCTGTTGGATATATTTACAGAGGAGACGTTGGATAGGAAGGAGTTACCGGTTTTAAAGCCTGTATATGTGGGAATCCACGATGATGTTTCCGGCAGAAAATACGCGCTGAGATTAAATCATTATGGATTTGGCTGGTGCAGTGTGACTTTTGATGAAGAAGAGAAAACGGGAATTTTATCCTATGAACTGAAAGGGAAAGTGTGTCAATTACCTTTTGGAATAGGGCATTTAGAGGAAGGCAGCTTCCCGATTTATAAGGAAAGCTGTGTAGCCTCTGCAGCTTGGATGGATCCGCATACCCTCTATATTCTATGCTGGCTGACCGGTGAAAGTGTAGCATCTATCCGATTCAGAATCTCTTTTGCCAAAAATGAATTAACAGTGCACATGATGAAAACGGAAGAAACAAAATATAACGAGTATACAGGATTCTTAAACAGTTAATAAATGGATGGAGGAAAGAAATTGGATACGAAAGAAAGAGAAAAAGTCCGGATAAAAAGGACTCCGGGGGGAACTAAATGGAAACACGTTCGCGCCTATCGGGGTGTTTATCTGATGACAACTCCGGTACTAGTCGCAGCATTGATTTTTTATTATCTTCCAATGTTCGGTATTCGTTATGCTTTTTTTACATATAAAGGAGTAAATGATCCGATTTTTATAGGGTTGAATCATTTTACCAGAATGTTTAGTATGCCCGGATTTTGGAGAGCGTTCGGCAATACATTAGTATTAAGCATTACAAAGCTGATTTTAAATACGGGAATGGCGGTTGTTATTTCTGTGTTATTGAATGAACTTATATTTTTGAAATTCAAGAAATTATTTCAGACAATTGTATATATTCCACACTTTATGTCCTGGGTGGTAACCGCTTCCATATTTTCAATGATTCTATCCCCTACCTCCGCAGGTCTTGTGAATGAGATGTTGATGAAAATGAATCTGATCACGGAAAATATTTATTTTCTCGGCGATCAGAAGTGGTGGCGATTCGCTTATTACATCATTAACATATGGAAAGATACCGGTTGGGGAACAATTATCTTCATGGCAACGCTGGCAGGAATCAGTCCGGAACTGTATGAAGCAGCTTCCATGGACGGAGCTAATCGATTTGAAAAAATGATTTATATCACATTGCCGGCACTTAACAATACCATTGTTACTGTCCTGGTGTTAAACCTGGCAAAGGTCATGAATCTGTTTGAATCGGTATTTGTATTGCAAAATGACGCGGTTACCAATGTATCCGATGTACTGCAGACATATATATATACGCAGACCTTCAACTCTGGTGCACTTCCGGATTACGGTTATACGACGGCTGTTGGATTATTTTCATCTATTATAAGCTGTATCCTGGTTGTTACATGTAATAGAGTCAGTCATAAGACAAGAGGAAGAGGAATCGTATGATGAAGAAAAAAATAAAAGCTTTTGATATAGTGTTAGTGCTGATTTTTATCGTTTTTTCACTTATAATGATTATTCCGGTATACAAAGTGTTAGTAGACTCCTTTGATTTAAAGACTGCTTACGGAATGAAGTTATTTCCTGAACAATTTGGATTTGCGGGATATAAATCTATTTTTACGAATCCGACAATGTTTCGACCGTTTTTGATTTCCTGTTATACGACCTTTGTGGGAACGTTGATTGGATTACTGATTTCTGTACTGGGAGCATACGCACTGATTCAGTGGAAAATGCCGGGGCGTGCGTTACTGGCAAATGTGCTTTTGTTTACTATGATTTTTCACGGTGGCATGATTCCTACTTATCTGGTAATGAAAAGTTTTCATTTGACCAATAACTTATGGGGAGTGATTCTCCTGCCTGCTATCAATGTTTACAATTTGGTTCTGATGAAGAACTTTTTTGAGGGAATTCCGGTCAGTCTAATGGAGTCGGCGGAAATTGACGGCTGTTCTCATTTAAAAATACTCTATAAGATTGTATTGCCTCTGTCTAAAGCAGCGCTGGCATCCATCGGTCTGATGTATGCTGTGGGATACTGGAATGACTATACAAATTATAAGTTATACATCACAAAATCTAATTTATACAACTTCCAGATGAAACTGCGAGGACTGATCATGGGAAGCGATTTACCTTCGGCAATCGAAGGAGCCAATGAAAATACGGTAAAAAATGCAGCGATTATTGTGGCAATTCTACCGTTTATGATTATATATCCTTTCTGTCAGAAGTATTTTGTACGAGGAATTAATATCGGAGCTGTAAAGGAATAATAAGTAATGATTATAGAAAGAAAAAATGACACCAGCATACAACTGCCTGATGTCATTTTTTGTGAAATAAAATCTCAAGAAAATCTTAAGAATTTTCGGTGGACAAACATAAGACTTTCGAGATACAATGTATCTTAGAGTGTCGGTCGGATGACCGGTTAGAACAAACAGATGAAAGGAAGCATTCATGAAAAAGAAAGTACTTGCAGCAATTTTGATTGCAGTAGGTGTTCTGACAGGATGTGGAAACACAGAACCTATTTCTTCCCCTATCCAGACTGTGGAAGCAGAGCCTATTGCTACTGATATCCAGGAGGTTGAACAGCCCGGTGCGACAGAGGAAGCCAATGAGAATCATGACCATATGTACCGCAGTGAGCTTACCAATGAATGGATCGATGAGAGCCTGAAGGATCAGCGTCCCATCGCCGTAATGGTAGATAACGAGAAGACCGCACTTCCTCATTTCGGTGTGGCAGATGCAGATGTAGTATATGAGATCATGAACAGTACCCTGAATGACAGAATTACACGTTTCATGGTAGTGGTAAAGGATTGGGATAAGATCGAGCAGCTGGGCAGTATTCGTAGTGCCCGCCCTACCAACTTCATGCTGGCAGCAGAGTGGAACGCAGTTCTGTGTCATGATGGTGGCCCTTTCTTCATCAATGACTGGGTAGCAAAGGATTATTCCGCAAACTTCAGCGGTGGCTTTGCCCGTTACAGCAACGGTAAGGCAGCAGAGTTCACCGAGTATATCACTTACGATAAGTACACCAACACCCAGAAGGGCAAGACCTATGATGGTCTGAAGCAGCGTTTTGAGAGTTCCAGATATACCACGACTTACAATGATTATTATCAGGGACCTCACTTCAAGTTCGCAGATGCAGAGGTTACCTTTGCTGACAGAAACGATGCGATCAGTGCAACCACTATTGAGCTTCCCTTTAAGCATAACGGTTCTACTCTGAAGTACAACGAAGAGACCGGAACCTATGATTATTATGAGTATGGTTCTGCGCACAAGGATGCAGCCAGCGGCGAGCAGCTGACTTTTGAGAACGTTATCCTGCAGAATACCACTTTTGCAGATTTGGGCGAAGGTTATCTGATCTACAATGCGATCGATTCCGGACGCTCCGGTTACTATATCACCGAGGGTAAGGCAATCGAAGTGAACTGGACCAAGTCTTCCGAGAATGCGATCACACATTACTATGATGCGAAGACCGGCGAGGAGATTGAAGTAAATACCGGTAAGACCTACATCTCTCTGATTCCTTCCGATGGTTGGAACAATGTTGTGATCAAATAAATACAGTCATTATGATAAAAGTAATAAGATCCCTTCCGTGGTGTTATCACCGCGGGAGGGATTTTTAGTCCGATAAGATAACTCGATCAACGCGTCAACGTTTGATTTGATGTATATGTATGACAAAAAATAAGCGTTTTATATGCAATAACCCTAAAAATCTCATGGATATCACTGAAAACTTGACTTATAATAAAGCGTAGTAAAAAGGTTTAGGAGTAACAGAAATGAAGACTGCAAAAAAGTATAATCCGGATCTGATCCTGCATGGAAATCTGATCCGTGCAATATTATCTCTGGCGATCCCGGTGGTGATCAACAGCTTTTTACAGACCATGTATAACCTGACAGATACTTACTGGCTGGGGAAGATTGGCACGGAGCAGCTGGCAGCGATCAATCTGGTAACACCGATGCAGAATATCATTACGAATTTCGGCAGTGGGATCACGGTGGCAGGTGCTGTTCTCATCGCCCAGTTTATTGGTGCGGGTGAAAAGGAGGATGCCAGATCCATGGCAAATCAGATTTTCGTCTGCGCGATGGGATTTGCGGTAGTCTGTGCAGCGTTATGTTTTCTGGGGACACCGGCGATCGTGAACTGGCTGGGTGCTGACGGAGGCACGGCATATTATGCGAGAGTCTATCTGCGGGTAGTTATCTGGGATATGCCATTTTTGTATATGGTGAACATATTCTCCGCGGTACATCAGGCGCAGGGAGATACGGTGCGCCCGATGTTTTTGAACCTGGGAGGCATTACGCTGAACCTGTTCCTGGATCCGTTTTTTATGATTATTCTGGATATGGGCACGGCCGGAGCGGCATTGGCAACACTTTTGGCAAAAGCGGTGCCTGCTACGGTGGCATTTGCACTTTTGTGCAGACCGGAAAATGACATCTGCCTGAATCGCAGGTATATGCAGCTGCAGAGAGAAAAACTGGGCATGATCCTGAAGGTCGGACTGCCTACCGCTATCGGAGGCAGCACCATGCAGCTCGGATTTCTGCTCATGAGTAAAAATGTATTTGTCTATGGAACGGAGGCGATGGCAGCTTATGGTATCGGTAACAAGGTCAATGGTCTGATCACTCTGCCTTCCAACGCCATCGGCTCAGCGACTGCGACGATCGTGGGACAGAATATGGGAGCAAAACAGCCGGAGCGTGCAGAGCAGGGATATCGCTTTTCTATGTGGATATCGGTTGTATTTTTGTTCATAGGTGGTATGATCTTATCAAGAGATATGATCTCCACGGCGATTGTCAGTATTTTCTCCAAAGATGCAGAGGTCGTGGGAATGGCAGCAGATTTTTTAAGCGTGATGGCATTGTGGTGTTTTACCAACGGAGTATATAATACGACCTCCGGGCTGTTCCAGGGAACCGGACACACAGAGGTAACGATGGCGATCGATGTGACGAGGCTGTGGGTGTTCCGTTTTGTGACGCTGTGGTTCTGCGAGAGCATTCTGCATATGGGCGTGCGCAGTGTCTGGTATTCCGTGGTGATCAGTAACGGTATCTCTTCCCTGATCCTGTATGTTCTGTACCGCTGTGGTATCTGGAAGAAGACGCGGATCAAAGTGGGAAAAGAAGCTGCTTAAGGAGCACCATGGAGAGTAAGAGAAAAAATAAGAAGAGTCTTGTAGTATATATAAGCATCGTTGTAGTACTTTTGTTGCTTCAGGTCATTGCCTGGAACAGCAGAAGCTTCAGCGATGCTTATATTGCTTATATTTTCCCCATCTGGGTCAATACCTATGGCAGGATCACTGGAAGCTTCTCATTTTCCGTGGGAGAATGGATGATCGTGGCGGGGATCGCTGTTGTAATATCAGCGGTTCTGTTGGGGATCAGTATGATCTTTCCGGGATGCAGGCATTCGGCAAAGTATTGTCGCGGTGTTAAGAGGTATTTTCGGTTTTTTGCTTGGGTGCTGCTATTCGTGTTTGCAATCATGACTTTGAATTGTACGATGATTTATCATGGTTCTACCTTTTCGGAGAAATATTTCGGAGAGGAAGAGGGGCAGCAGGACGTAACGTTGCAGGAGCGGACGGAGGAGCTGCTCAGGATTTATAACGATATCGTGTCCCATTGCAATGCACTGAGTATGGAGATGGAGCGGGATGACAGCGGTGCCGTGGTATATTCCGGAGGTGTGGACAGCAAGGGGAATGCGGTGGATATGGCAGGGAAAGCCATCGATGCGATGCAGAACCTTGGGAAAAGCTATGCCCAGCTGGATGGTTATTATCCGAGACCGAAGACTATGTTTTTCTCGGATTTCATGTGTCAGATGTATATGTGCGGGTACTATTTCCCGTTTTCCATGGAAGCAAATTATAATGATGTCATGGGGATCATGAAGAAGCCGGCGACTATGTGCCATGAACTGGCGCATATCCGGGGATATATCTACGAGGATGAGGCGAATTTTATTGCGTTTCTCGCCTGTGTGGAATCGGATGATGTGGCATTTCAGTACTCGGGATATTTAAGCGTCCTGAATTATGTGGCGAATGATCTGTACAAGACGAGACTGGCGGATCCTGAGAGCTATGCGTCAGCCAGGGAGGCAGTGCGTCCACTGCAGGTATTGCAGCAGGTGCGGGAGGACAATATCTTCGTCACAGAGGCAGAATGGGAGAGGATCAACGGAAAAGCGGTAGTGGACACGGAGACCGTGGACAGTGTCTCAGATACTCTGACGGATGCTTCACTGAAGCTGAATGGAGTGTCGGACGGCATGGTCAGCTATAACCGGGTAGTGGAGCTGTTGTTACAATGGTACGGCCAACAAGGGGAGTACTAGCCGCAACATTTGTAGGAGATAGAGGAATAATTGCAAAAATTTAAATTTTTTTCTATTAACCACTTGACATTTGATCGGAATTTATGTAAACTACGATTGTTGTGACGCAGAGCAGTCATGAAATACAGATTGCAAGAAGGATTAAGTCGCGGGCCCAGATAGCTCAGTTGGTAGAGCAGAGGACTGAAAATCCTCGTGTCACTGGTTCGATTCCGGTTCTGGGCATTTCGCAGGACACCATTTATTAAAATGGCAGCCCTGCTTCATATATAAACATGCGGGTGTAGTTCAATGGTAGAACACCAGCCTTCCAAGCTGGATACGTGGGTTCGATTCCCATCACCCGCTCTATTTTTTTTAGCGGGAAGCCTGATAAATCAAGGCTTCCCGCTGTTTTTGTATTATCGAGTTTGATACCAAAATTTTTGAATGCACGATCCGGTTTTTATTTGTATTTTTTTATAGCGGCGTCAAAATCAGAAACATAAGATTCATCCTGCTTTACACGGAAAATCTCGTACTCTTTGATTGCCAGCTTTTTTGCAACTTCGCTGGAAATAAAACCGGCATTATGAAGAAGCTCATATTCATTAAATTTCAGAAAAGAATCAAGTTTGTCTATCCAGTCCTGCATGGACATAAGCTTGTTTCGTTTTGCCTGATTTTCAGCATAGTCTAAATACATAGTTACGATATCATTTAACGAAGATATTTCTTCTTTGGAAAGATAGTTTTTCGAAACAGTAACATCGGATTTATGTATTTTACCATCGGGTGAGTCTTTCCAGGTGGTCAGTCCCATATGTTCCTTTTGACTATTGGCGCGGGAATGAATAATTTCCGGAGCTGTTTTCTGTGTTACAGCAAAGAGAAGTTTATTCTGTACAGTCTTAAAGAATTTCTGAGTGATCTCGCTGTCCTTGTCGTAATCATAACTACACTGGGAATAAATATCGGTGATCTTCTGATAAAATCTTCGTTCACTGGCCCGGATCTCCTTGATACGCTCCAGTAACTCATCGAAGTAATCTTGTCCAAAAGGCTTTCCGTTTTTTAGCATATCATCGTTAATGACAAATCCTTTGATCATATATTCCTTCAGCGTCTTGGTTGCCCACTGACGGAACTTAGTGGCTTTTTTAGAATTCACACGGTATCCCACAGATATAATTGCGTCGAGAGAATAATGCTTCACGGAACGCTTAACCCGCCTGTTTCCTTCTGTTTGAACTACCGAGAAAAATTCGGTAGTTGAAATTTCGTCAAGTTCTTGTTCAAAATAAATATTTTTAAGATGCACGGAAATATTATCGGAGGAACATTCGAATAATTCCGCCATTGCTTTTACATTCATCCAGAATGTTTCATTGTAAAAATATACCGAAACGGAAATATTTTGATCATCTGACTGATATAGTAAAACGTCTCCCTGCATAGGCTCTGGAAGAGAGGCGCTTTGTTGTGACACTTCTGATGATTCATCCCAGTTGTCTGATGAGTCAGTGTCATCATCTATATGTAGAACATGTCTTCGCCGCATTGCTTCTAATTGCTTATCAAAATCCATAAATTCTCCTTTCAAATAAATTAGTAGAGCTGCATTACAATAATTGTAGAAAACATATGTTCCCGTGTCAAGATAAAAAGAGCAGCATTTTTTGACCTGGCACAATTTTATAAAACCAAAATTTAGGTTTGACTTTCAAGAGATCTTGTCTAAGCAGAAGGATACAATGTTGATGAATACATGAAGGAGATGCGTGCGGATGACCGATTATAACAAGGTGCCCTGGGAGACTGAATAAAAAAGTGAATACCTCCGATATACATGATAGAACAGGTAGACCCGGGAATAGGAACGGAGGTTTATATGCAGATCGGTGGAGTAGGAAGCGGACATGACACATATTCTCATCAGGTAACGGAATGTCTTCATGAGCATGCGGCTCAGACGGATACAGGCAGCATGGCGAATAAAATGGCAGACGGACAGGAGACGCGGACGGCAACAGAAATCCTGCAGGATACTTCCAATGAAAATATGATGTCCTGGGTGCAGAAGATCGGGAATAGCGGAAAGCAGCTCTTACAGAAAATCTGGGGAGAGAGCAAGGAAGCTAATGATGCGATCACTTCACAAAATGGCAACGGAAATCATATTGCAGGGCAGGAGACGCTGGTCACTGGGAATTCTGTAGGAGTAAAGACTACAATGAACAGGGCGGCAGTGGAGACAGCAGCTACCCATACGTATTTCCGGCCTGTGGAAGCAAAGGATGCCATGCCGGCGAATCCTTTTCAGAAGGTGCGTTATCAGGTACAGAAGGTAGCGAGAAAGTTGATGGACCGGCTGCCGGGGAAATTCCTGGGGTCCCATACAGGCGATTTTTTGCAGACGAAACAACAGCAAACGAAAGAAGACTTGCGGAAGAGAAGTCAGTATAAGCAGGATGATCAGGAGATCGAGTGCATTCTCACGGATGAAAGCTATCTGACAGATTCCTATAACCGCAAGGGTGAGTACAGCCACCTGACTACAGATAAATAATTATATTACAAATTTTACGAAAAATTTCAATAATTTGCTTGACAGTTTGGTATTCATCATGTAATATAGTCTTTGCTGTGAGACACAGCAGACATTCATAAGATTGCGGATGAATGCCGATACAATTAATTTCATACCTTCAAGATACAGGTTTTGACCTGTACAGTATGCGCGAGTGGCTCAGCGGTGGAGCACCTCCTTGCCAAGGAGGGGGTCGCGGGTTCGATCCCCGTCTCGCGCTTATAAATAAAAAGGAGTGATGCATAAAGCATCGCTCCTTTTTATTTTCGAGCCCTGCCAGGGCTCGAAAGTTCGATGTCTACGCTCCGTTCCGTATAGGAGTTTTATTTTGTATGCACATGACCGCGGGACCAGACTTTACTGGGTTGGGCCTTGTAGGTGGGGCGGCGGAAGAGGAGGCTTTTCAGTGCAGGTCCGTTAAAGGGGAAGAGGGGCCAGAAGTAACTGAAGCCTGCGAAGGTCGGTGTGGTAATCATGGAGAGTGACACAAGCGTCAGACCGATAATAAAGCCGGGCAGACCCCATAATCCGGTGGTGACCACCAGGAGAATTCGATAGATCCGCAGGGCATCGGCGAATTCTATACTGGAGAGGGACAGATTCGCCAACATGGTGACGGCGGCATAGAAGAGGACTTCGGTAGAGGCCCAGTTAAGGCTGACAGCAATGTCACCAATCAACAATCCCCCAACAATAGACAGTGCACCGGAGACACGGCTGGAACTAAGTGCGGCAGAGTATTTGAAGAGGTCTAAGAGAAACTCCACCGCCAGCACATAGAAAAAAAGGCGGAAGGGTGACAGATCGCTGACAGGTGTGAGCTGCAGTGAGGCGGTGATCTCGGGATAATAGGCGGAGAGAAGTAAAAATACCGGCAGAAGCAGAAGACTCACCGGAATGCACAGGAGGCGTATCATGCGGAAATAAGTTCCGGTCAGGGGATTGTTGTAATAGTCTTCCGGACTCTGGGTAAACTGGAAGATCGTACCGGGAAGCAGCAAAACGGCGGGAGAATTGTCCACGATGAGCAGAATGTGTCCTTCGCACAGGTAGCTGCATGCCACATCGGGACGCTCTGTCAGCTGGATGCTGGGCAGGGGATTCCACCATCTTTTATGAATCAGAAGTTCTTCTAAGCTTTTGCTGCCCATAGTCAGCGAAGTGATCCGTAACCGGGAGAGTTTTTGCTTCAGAGCCTCTAATAACTCCTCGTTAACCTGGTCTGCCAGATAGGCGATCGCTACATCGGTGCGGCTCTCTGTTCCCAGGGTGCAGATGGAGAAAGTCAGTTTCGCAGAACGCACCCGGCGGCGGATAAGATTGGTATTGAATAAAAGTGTCTCGACGAAGCCGTCCCGGGCACCCCGGGTGCTCCGTTCGGTATCGGGCTCGGAGATACTGCGGACGGGATAGGTACGGACGTCAATGATCACCGCCTGATCGAAGCCATCCACCAGGAGGATGGAAGGCCCACTTAAGAGATTTTGCAGGATATCATCCACAGAGGAGGTCAACGATACCTGTGCATAGCCGAGCCTGCTCTGCACATAGCCGGGGAGATCGCGGATCTCGGAATCCAGTGTATAGTGAGGATCCTGCAGGTCGGAGAAGATCTGCTGGAGGATCTCGGTATTGCAGAAACCATTGATCCCCAGCCAAAATGCCGGAGTTTCCCCCAACCGGAGATCGCGTGTGATCAGGTCAAAGCTTTTACCCAGAGGAAGCAATCGGTGGAGAAGATCAATATTTTGGGAAAGTTCTGTGGATAATGAATTGTTTTGTGTCATAAAAAGGGAATCCTTTCTGAATAATGATTGCATAGACTGCCCAGTGGGTATATTGTATTATTCAGATAGATTCCCCATTATTTTGGTAACTATTCAGTTTATCAGTGATATAATTGCCACAGACCTAACAGGATCAATAAAAACCCGGAGATGGGATCGGCATATTCTCCGACCCGCTGCAGGAGGACGGAACGTCCCAGGCAGCTCCCCAGTGTCAGGAATCCGAAGGAACAGAAAAAGGTGGATATCGAGGCAGGCAGAAAAGGAAGTCCGGTAATGCTGGCGGAGAAGCCGATACCGATATTATTCATGGAGAGGGCACAGCCCAGAGCCAGCGTCTGTGGGAGAGTCAGATTCCGATGTTCGGCAAATTTTTTCTTCTCCCGGCATAGGCTGCTGTTATCTGAAGAACTGCAACGCCATCTGGATACCAGCCATTTTCCGGCATAGTAGAGCCCGAACAGGATCAGGATACTGCTTCCGGTCCGGGTTGCGATCTCACCGGGGATCAGAGGCAGTAAAAGGTTACCGAGGCTTATAGAGATCACAGTACCGATGAGAGTGACTGCGCTGATCAGCAGATTATGTTTTGCAGGAAGAGGGACCTTCTGCAGTCCCAGTGCGCAGCCTACCAGAAGTGCATCCAGACTGGCGGAGATACCGAAGAGCAATGAGGGCAGAACAGACATAGCATGCTCCGTAGAAAATATTCTTAATTTTACTATATTCCTGTAAAAATTTTTTGTGAGATACAGCGCGGGGGATGCCTGAAGGACAAAAACGATGAAAATAAAGAATAAAATCATAGAATTTGTAAAAAAAGAGACGGTGCTGACTGCAGCGATGGTGCTGGCAGTATTGTCGGCGGTAATGATCCCGCCGGACACAGAATATATCGGATATATTGATTTTCGGACGCTGGCGATTTTATTTTGTCTGATGACTGTGATGGCGGGATTGCAGAAGCTGGGCATATTTCGCAGGGTTGCCAAGAAATTATTGCAGCATACCCACAATGTGATTGCGCTGGCAGAAATTCTGGTATTGCTGTGCTTCTTTTTCAGCATGTTGATCACGAATGATGTGGCATTGATCACTTTTGTCCCTTTTACGTTTACGGTACTCCACCTGTCCGGAGAAGATGCAGTCCGGAAACTGGCAGTTCCGGTGGTGGTATTACAGACGATCGCAGCGAATTTAGGAAGTATGCTGACTCCTATTGGTAATCCACAGAATCTGTATTTATATGGGAAAATACAGATGTCCCCGATTGCATTTATAAAGCTGATGCTGCCGTATTCTACGGTGTCGCTGCTCCTTTTGCTTATCTGTACGGTGGTTGCGGCGAAACACAGTGACATTGCCGTCAGGGATGTAGCAGGGGCGTTGCAGGAAGATGCCGGGCAGGAAACGGCAGGATGGCGTAGACATCTGTCTGTGTTTTATCTGATATTATTTTTGTTGTGTCTGTTAACGGTGGCGCATGTGATTCCCTATCCGGTAACGCTTGGAATTGTGGTACTTGGTGTTGGAATCTTGGACCGTACGACCATAGGAAAAGTGGATTATTCGCTGCTGCTGACCTTCGTGGGATTTTTTATTTTCATAGGAAATATAAGAAGAATGCCTGCTTTTTGCAGCTTTTTACAAAAAATTATTGAAGGAAGGGAAGTCATGACGGCAGTGGCTGCCAGCCAGGTGATCAGCAATGTACCGGCAGCGCTGTTGCTGTCCGGTTTTACAGAAAATGTGGAAGCATTGATCGTTGGAACGAATCTGGGCGGTCTGGGCACATTGATCGCTTCTATGGCAAGCCTGATCTCTTATAAACAGGTGGCAAGTCAGATTCCCGGGGAAAAGAAACGGTATTTTGGATGGTTTACAGCGGTCAATGTGGGCTTTTTGCTTCTATTGTTATTTATAAACGGTCTGTTATAGTGTGTTAATTATTATACAATTATTTTTTTATTATGTAAGGAGGCAGCATCATGACAGAAGATATGACAATCATTGCAGAAGAGGCATATTCCGCAGCCAGGGAGATCCTGGAGAAAGCTAAGCCGGAGGCGGGAGAACTGTTTGTAGTGGGGTGTTCCACCAGCGAGGTGGGAGGCGCATCCATCGGAACCTATTCCAGCCCGGAGCTGGCAGAGGTGGTCTTCGGCGGAATCTATCAGGCAACGCAGGAAGCAGGTGTCTATCTGGCAGCCCAGTGCTGTGAACACCTGAACCGCGCGCTGATCCTGGAAAAAGAGGCAGCCGTAAAATACGGTTATCCCATGGTCAATGTGGTTCCCCAGCCCAAGGCGGGAGGATCCTTTGCTACGGCAGCGTATAAAGCATTTGAACATCCGGTGGCAGTAGAACATATTCAGGCGGCAGCGGGAATGGATATCGGAGATACGTTGATCGGAATGCATTTGAGAGATGTGGCAGTACCGGTGCGTCTCCGGACCGGACAGATCGGAGACGCCCATGTGGTATGCGCCCGTACCAGACCGAAATTCATCGGCGGTGGCAGGGCAGTCTATGACGAAGAATTAATGTAGTGCAATCGTACGAATTGTAAGCAGGAAGTTCTGAGGGCGGGATCGGAAATTATTTCTGCAGCATTTTGCGGAAGTAATCTCGGATCCACCGTCCGGATTCATTGAAATCCTCATCGGTCCAGTCGGAGAGAGTCGTGCTGGCAGCCTTGAAGACACTGCTGCTTTCGTCCTTGTTCGCCAGATTCCAGCAGCAGAAGCTGATCTGATATTTGTTCAGCAGATCCAGCCATTTGGTGGTGGAATCAAAATCATTGGCACCATTGCCGGAAGCGTCGCACATACCGAATTCGCTGACGAAGACCGGAAGATTGTTCTGTGCGCAGGTCTCTAAGCGGTTACGCAGGTCATCTTTGTGGGTGCCTGCGTAAAAATGCAGGGTATACATTACATTATCAAAGGTAAGCGGGGAAGCTGCGGCTTTGTCAATCTCCTGGCTCCAGGTAGGGGTTCCTACGAGGATGACGGCATCCGGCTTCTGTTCCCGGATCACCGGGATGACTTCCTCGGCATAGGACTTGATGCTGTCCCAGGAGGTACCGCTGTTGGGCTCATTACAGATCTCATAGAGCACATTGTCGTTGTCAGCAAAAGCTTCCGACATTTCCCGGAAAAAGGCGATCGCCTCATCTTTGTTCTGATTCGGGTCACAATCACTTAAAATATGCCAGTCTACGATCACGTACATTCCAAGCTCTGTGGCGTAGGATACACCGTCTCTTACCAGCTGCTTCAGCTGTTCCTTATCACCGCCGGCACAATAACCGCCGTACTCCGCTGTATACATGGCGAGGCGGATACAATTGGTATTCCAGTCGTCCCGCAGGGTACGGAAGGAATCATAATTGATATACTGGGGGAACCAGGCAATACCGTGGGTGGACATACCGTAGAGCTGGACAATGTTCCCGTCTGCATCGGTCAGCTTCCCGTTCTCCACATGGAGAGCGCCGTGCTGTCCGTAAGGAGTGGAGTCATCGACAGAGGGCGCCTCGGAAACTGCTGGTTCGGTTTCAGCGGGCTGTGCCCCGGATGCTTCGGAGGACGATGTTTGCTCAGAGGAAGCGGTACTTTCGGAGATGGTTTCCGTGATGGCAGCAGACGCTTCAGGGGAAGCAGATGTTGCGGCTTCATTCGGCGTATCTTGCCTGCCACAGCCGGCGAGAGCACAGGTGCCTAAGGCTGCCAGTACGGCACAGCTGAGCGTTTTTTTTAAAATAGACATAATAACCTCTTTTCTTATTCGAGAATCAACGAATGAAAATACAAACGATGGGTTACCTTTTAAAACTAAAAAACAAGCACTTATAACAAATATTATAATTGTGTCTGTGTAGCTTGGCAAGAAATGATTGCCCGCGGATAGGAGCTGTGATACAGTTAATGGGAACAGAGTTCGGAATAGAGGACAGAGATGGAGGAAACCTATGCTTCCGCAGTCATTTACAGAGAGAATGCAGGGACTTTTGGGATCGGAATATGAAGAGTTCCTGGCAAGCTTTGAGCATGAAAAATATCAGGCATTGCGTCTGAATCCGTTAAAAAAGGATGACATGTATGTCATAACAGAAAAAGTAAAGCAGACTTTTCAGTTGCAGCCGGTTCCCTGGGCGGAGAACGGATATTACTATACCAAAGAGGATCAGCCGGGAAAGCATCCCTGGCATGAAGCGGGACTTTATTATATCCAGGAACCCAGTGCCATGGCACCTGTGACACTACTGTCACCTCGTCCCGGGGAGCGGATCCTCGATCTATGTGCTGCTCCCGGAGGGAAAAGTACCCAGATCGCATCCGCGATGGAGGGAGAGGGACTGCTTGTCACGAATGAGATTCACCAGGCGAGGGCGAAAATACTGTCGGAGAACGTGGAGCGCATGGGCATCCGCAATGCCTGTGTATTGAATGAGACACCGGAGCACCTGGCAGATATTTTCGAGGAATATTTTGACCGGATCCTGGTGGATGCACCCTGCTCCGGAGAGGGAATGTTCCGGAAGAATGAAGTGGCCTGTGAGGAATGGAGCCCCGAAAATGTGCAGTTATGTGCAGACAGACAGGACGGGATCCTGGAGTGTGCGGCACGGATGTTAGTCCCGGGAGGCAGACTGGTATATTCTACCTGCACCTTTGCACCTGCGGAAAATGAGGGAAGCATCAGCCGTTTCCTGGCAAAGCATGAGGAATTCGAGATTGTCCCCATCGATAAAAAGGAACTGGGGATCCCGGAAGGCTGCGACGGTATTCCCGGTTGTGTAGAGAATCCGGCACCCGGCATTACGGGGACTTTACGTCTGTGGCCCCATAAGTTACGTGGCGAGGGGCATTATGCCGCAGTATTACAGAAAAAGGGAGAGCTTCCGGAAGGCTATCAGCCGGTGAGTGCCACCGGATCAGAGAAGGGAATTCCGGCGAAGAATCTGACAAAAGACTGGGCAGAGTATTTTAACTTCGCAAAAGAGACCTTTTTGGAGGAGCAGACGATCAAAGCAGGACTATGCACTGCCGGAGAAGGATTTCTGGCATTTGGTGATAATCTGTACCGCATGCCGGAGAGAATGCCCGGGGTGAAAGGACTGAAGGTATTGCGACCGGGACTTCATCTGGGCACCTTGAAAAAGAACCGTTTTGAACCGGCGCACGCGTTAGCACTGGCACTGCGCCCGGAGGATGTGAAGCATGTGTGGAAGTTGTCTGTGGAGGAAGCCGCGGCTTATCTGAAGGGACAGACTTTTTCCGCGGAAGGCGAGAAGGGCTGGTATCTGATCTGCGTGGACGGTTGTAGCCTTGGCTGGGGGAAACTGGCAGGTGGCGTCATGAAGAATCATTATCCTAAAGGACTGAGAAAGTGATTAGGCGATAGAGATGCAACGGTATAGATTAACATCCGGAACAACGGTTAGGGGGATGACAGAGGAATAGGTTATGAAAACGGAAATATTATATGAAGATAACAGCATACTGGTCATCCGCAAACCGGCGGGACTGGCGGTGCAGTCCGCCGGAATCGGACAGGCGGATGTGGTCAGTGAGTTGAAATCCCATCTTGCAAAGCTTCCCGGCGCGGGGAGAACGGGAAAAGGAGAGCCGTATCTGGGCATAGTCCACAGACTGGATCAGCCGGTGGAAGGACTGTTGGTATTTGCCAAAGACAAAAAGGCAGCAGCGGCATTGTCGAAGCAATTAACAGAAGGTGCGCTGAATAAACATTATTATGCAGTACTTTGTGGATATCCTGACTGCCCGGAGGGGGATCTTGTGGATTATCTTCGCAAGGAAGGTAATGTGGCGGTGGCAGTGACCGGCAGGGAACAGGAATTTGCAGATGCGAAGATTGCCGCGCTGCACTATCGCATTTTGGAAGAGATCAACGCTCCTTCTCCGCTTGCGCTTGCAGATGTAACGATCGGGACCGGACGGTTTCATCAGATCCGGGTGCAGTTCGCACATGCGGGATTTCCACTGTTTGGAGATACGAAGTATGGAACGGCAGTGCTAAAAGAGGCGATGTCTGCGCAGAAATATCGCGGCGTGGCACTATGCGCGTATTCTCTGGAGCTTGTCCATCCCGTTTCCGGGAAAAAGATGGGATTCCGGGTAGTGCCGAAGAATCCGGCATTTGCGGGTTTTGCGATGGAGGAATTGAAAAAACTCACAGAAAATGAAACCGGAATCTCCAAAAGGGGATAAAAAAAGTCTCTCAGAGCACACTAATCCCAAAAAGGGAGTGTGCGGAATGGACTGGGGAGAATTCGGTAAAAACATTATAGGAAAAAAGATGATAGTACTGCTTGCGGTGACGGGAGCAGTCTATTTTTTTCTGCAATATCTGACACCCCTTCTGGCACCGGTGCTGCTGGCGATGCTGTTCGTCACGATATTCGGACCCATGATGAAACGGATGAACCGCAAACTGCATTTTCCAAGACCCTTAAGCGCCATAGTGCTTCTGATCCTGGCGACACTGCTGTTGGCTGTACTGTTATGGGTACTGAGCTCCTGGGTGCTGGGAAGTCTGCCGGTGTGGATCCGGAGTATGGATGCGAGGGAGCAGGAGTGGCTGGAGGCGGTCCGAAACCTATGCCGCAGCGTGGGAGAGATCATTGGTGTGGACGCTTCCTATCTGGAAAATACGGTCAGCGGCAGACTGCAGGAGGGACTGGATTCGCTGGAGGAAAATATTCTGCCGGGGATGCTGTCGCAATCCATGCAGTATGTGCGGTGGTTTGCGGAGCTGGGAGGATTCCTGGTGACATTTCTCATTGCGTCGGTACTGTTGGCGAAAGACTATGACGGGATCATGAACCATCTGCTGGATCAGGAGTCCTGCCATGTGCTGCTGGAGGTGATCTGCGGAATTGTCCGCTATATCGCTACCTTTGTAAAAGCACAGGGGATCATCATGTCGGCGATCGCACTGACGGCAGCGATTACGTTAGGGATCGCGGGGATAAAGCATGGAGTGCTGTGGGGGATCCTGGCGGGGATTCTGGATGCGCTGCCTTTTATCGGCACAGGGGTGGTGCTGGTGCCACTGGGAATCTGGCAGCTATTGGAGGGAAGCTTCGGTAGAGCGTTTATCTGTGGTGCGCTGTATGTGGTATGTATTTTCCTGCGGGAGATACTGGAGCCCCGTCTCATCGGCAGGAAAATAGGAGTGTCTCCCATTGCTGTATTGGTGTCGTTGTATGCCGGGATCCGGCTGTTCGGCGTCTGGGGGATCATCAAGGGACCGTTGGGATTTGTGCTGATCTACGAGACGTATCATAGCCTGTCTAAGATGTCTGAGCGGCAGAAAAACGGAGGGGATCGCTCTTGAGAAAAGATTGACGAAAGAAGTCCGGAAAGCTATCATGAAAGTGATAGTCCTATTACTGAAGAATGCTTTGGAAGGGCATGATTATGGCAAAACATACGACCGGAAAAAAGAAAACGGAATCTGTGGAGGAGACGCTTTGCAGTTTCAATGGCTTTTTGTGTGATATTGTGATCAGCGTATATATGTGTGCGGTACTGGTGGTATTGCCGCTTTATAATAAAGGATATGCACAGATTGGAACGGAGAAGGAGAATTTTTTCAGAAAGACCATGACCTACGGAGGAAAGGCATTGCTTCCGGTATTCGTCCTGTGGGCGGTTTTTCGCCTCATTACGGCAATCCGTGCAAAGGAGCTGCCGGGGATCAGGGAATTGCCGGGGAGATTGTGGAGGAACCTGAGCAGTACGGATAAATTCGCGGCTTTATATGGGATCGCGGTACTATTGTCGTATCTGTTTACGAATTACCGGGAAGAGGCATTGTGGGGGACAGCGTCCTGGCGGATGGGAATGTGGACGCAGCTGGGAGCGGTGATCGTGTATTTTATGATCTCCCGTATGTGGCAGTGGAAGAGCTGGATCACGGTGCTGGTACTGTCGGTGTCTGCGGTTGTTTTCTCCCTGGGATATGTGAATAAGTTCTGTCTGTTTCCCATAGATCCGCAGTTCGTAAATACCTCTTTTATCTCGACGATAGGGAATATCAACTGGTATTGCGGGTATCTGGTGACGATATTGTTCGGGGGAGTCTATCTGCTGTGGCGGATGGAAGAGAAAATGACCTGGAAAAAGCTGTTGCTGATGGCATATGTGACGATCGGTTTCGCCTCGCTGGCGACTCAGGGAAGCAGCAGCGGCATTGTAACCTTCGCGGTGGTCATGTTCGTATTATTCGGGATGTCCGTGAGAGACAGCGGGAGGATGGAAGTGTTCTGGCAGGAGATGACGATGTTCTCCGGGGCATGTCTGTTGACCTTTATATTGCGAAAAGCGAATGTGTTTTCACAGGAATTAGTGATGGAAGGAATGACGGATCTGCTGACGTTTTCGATGGTAACCATACTTATGACGATACTGTCAGGAACCATTTTATGCTTGATACACAGAGCTCGGCTGAAGCGGAGTTATCCGGAGAAACTGTTACATAGAATCTATTGCGGGATCGCTATTGCGGTGCCGGTCATGATATTGCTTGTTTTGTTACTGACGCTGATCAATACCTTAGCCGGTGGCGCGTTGACTCCCAACATCACAGACCCAAATGTGACAAAATGGCTGACGTTTAATGTCAGTTGGGGGAGTGCCCGGGGCGGTACCTGGGCAGCAGGAGCCAGATGCTTCTGGGAGGCGGACTTTCTGCATAAAATATTCGGCGTGGGACCGGATTGCCTGTATGCATTTTTATCCAACGAGGGAAGCGTGGGACTGCAGACGATGGTGAATGACCGTTTTGGCGGGAGCCGGCTTACGAATGCACACAATGAATGGATGACGGTTCTGGTGGATATAGGAGTATTGGGACTGATCAGTTATGCCGGAATGATGATCACGGCGATCAGGGATTTCCTTCATGCCGGGGAGAACAAGATGCTGGTCGGAGCCTGCGGGATCTGCGTGCTGGCATATACAGTGAATAATATGTTTAGTTTTCAACAGGTGATGAATATTTCGACGGTGTTTGTAGTAATGGGAATTGGAGAGAATTTGCGGTCTGCGTCCGAACGATGTGTTTGAGCCCTCTGCGCCCGAACGATGTGTTCGAGCCAGCTAGAGGACGTAAGTTTGGATATATCATGACAAACAAAAATAGGTTCTCACAAATGTGAGAACCTCAGAATGTAGACAAAGCTGCTGATATATGAGGAGTCGCCTCTTTCGGACAGCAGCAACTGCCGGATTCTTTTTTTCAAAATGTCACCTCCTGAACAGCACAAAGCTGACCTATGTAAGTGTCAGCTTTGCGTAATAAAAACGCAGGAGAAGCCGGGGTGTGCTTCGTTCCTGCGTTTCTGGTATGTATGAATTTTCACGATACCCATTTTAACATAGGGGATTTACCGTGTAAATCGCAAAGCTGTGCCAAGTTGGGAAAGTTTTGTGCCAATTTTGTGCAAAGGGAATATAGGCTATGTTAGAAGGTGTTGCTTTGATATAATAAGTTAAATATTAATTTGAAAAAGAGCGTATTTATGCGATTTTTGCGGAACTCTACGATTCATCGGTTGATAAAATGAGGAAATATAATAAAATCTAATTACGCTGAAAGAGGAGGAAAATATGGACAGCAAGAAGTTTGGAGAATTTATAGCAACAATTAGGAAAGAGAAGGGGTGGACGCAGGCAGAACTGGCAGAGAAAATAAGTGTAACAGATAAAGCGGTTTCACGGTGGGAACGGGGATTGGGTTTTCCGGATATTAACACCATAAAACCGTTGGCCGATGTATTGGAGGTTAGTGTATTAGAAATAATGCAGTCAGAAAGAGAACCCAAAGAAGAAATATCAGCGGATAAAGCTACGGAGGTATTGGACAATGTTATTAGTCTGGTAGTTCATCAACGACAAATTGAGAGAAGAAATATTATTATTAGCGTTGTATCCGTTACATCCGTTGTATTGCTGATTTTTTTAATTGATCTAATGCAGTGGGAGGCATTTGTTTTTGTATGTATGCCTTTTATATTTTTGGGAATTGGAATTGTACTGATTGCTCTTTCCATTCATAGGCGCAGGATGAAATTAAGCTATTATGTTACGCTAATATTAGGAATATTTGCATTGCTATTTCCAGTCGTAATCTGTCTGTTATTGCTTTTTGCGTTTGCGCTTGGAGGACCTATAGCGAATTGAGGAAAGGAGGATTGGAGTAGATAGGGTATTATTTACAGTGGTAGCATATTTGCCTGTCATATCGGGAGCATTAGGAATAGGGTTTTTAAGTGCTTATTTATACAACAGAGTCATTAGGAAAAAGTTCATACCCAATTTCTTAATTATCGGATGTGTAGGCATAGGAATTTTTCTTCTTGTTGTCTGTGCTTTTTTTCTTGCGGGTCTGTTGGGATTAGGACCAGTGCCTAACTAATATAACAGCGCAGATTGTGTTTCAGAATAAAAGGAGGATAAGTCTGATGAAGAACTATATTAAAAGAGCAACAGTAAATACACGTTCTTACATATACACCAACAACCCTCCGGCTAATCCTTATTGTGAAGTAAAGCTGTATGTGACCGATAGTGAAGACTTTGAAATATATATTGGCTACACAAAATTGCAGGACGCAATGGAAAGGAAATAGTCACCAAATAATATTATTTGATAAAGATAGTTGAAATCGAGGAATGATAGTGAAAAAAATAAAAGTGTGTAGCATTATACTCACTGTGCTGAGTGTGATTGGCATCTGTTTATCAATCATAAAACTGATAGCGCAATATAATGGATTTGCCATTCTGAAGCATTCAGGAGGAGCAAACGGTTGGTTCGTGGCAGTTAAGGCAAGTGATAGTTTCTTGATTTATATAGTAACTTTTGTACTTGCATTGTTCAGCGTAGCGCTATGGCTGTTATACAAGAAAAAAAAGGATCAACAGAGAGAATCGTAGAAAATTGTATGATAGTTGCTATGTTTGTGTAAAGGGTGTCATGTAAGGAAATGTTTCTTTCCTTCATAACGCTACTTCCATTTTGAGAGGGCTACCCATAATTATAGGTAGCCCTCTCAGACTGTAGACAAAGCTCCTTCCTGTGAGGGAGCTTTTCTTGTGTCATGACTG
>ERZ1027262.32-NODE-32-length-47857-cov-17.557947_pt1 | contig 47857 bp, 40 predicted proteins | sample MGYA00519472_ERZ1027262 | MGnify/ENA primary metagenome ERZ1027262 (study PRJEB26926, sample SAMN06164796) | human gut metagenome | biome: ENVO:00009003; feature: ENVO:2100002; material: ENVO:00002003 | host: Homo sapiens | place: USA | collected 2012 ... | reverse complement strand
CTTCTCTAAAATCTTTTAGGGAAGCAGTAACCCAGCAGAAAAGGACTGCTCCCCTGGGCGTAGCTAGCATCCGAGTCTGGGGTGGGAAGTCCTTTCTGCGTGGATTTAAAAACAACTATTTTATTAACTCTCAATTTAAAACTCTACTTCTCAAACTTCTCGTGAAGGTACTCCGAGAGTTTGGTGTTCTCGCTGTAGTCCACGGGGCAGTCGATAATGCAGGGAACCTTCTGCTGAAACGCATCTTCCAAAATCGGCAGCAGATCCTCTGCCTTCTCTACGCGGTAGCCTTTCGCATGCATGCTTTCGGCATACTTCACGAAATCAGGATTCTGGAAATCCACAAAACAGTTATGTCCGAAGTGATCCATCTGTTTCCATTTGATCAGGCCGTAGCTGGCATCGGAGAAGATCAGTGTTACGATAGGTGTCCCCTCTCTCAGTGCCGTCTCATATTCCTGGCTGTTCATCATAAATCCGCCATCCCCGGAGATCGCCAGCACTTTTTTCTCCGGATAGATCAGCTTGGCTGCAACGGCTCCCGGAACAGCAATTCCCATGGTAGCAAATCCATTAGAAATGATACAGGTATTTGGTTCGTAGCAGTTGTACTCTCTGGCGATCCACATTTTATGAGCACCCACATCCGAGATTACAATATCATCCGCACCCATGAATTTCCGCACATCATGCAGTATTTTCTGGGGCTTCATGGGAAAAGAAGTATCCTCCGCATAGCTTTCATACTCTGCCACCATTTCGGCCCGCAGCTTCAGAAGTTCTTCCGGTTCTTCCTTCGCATCGCTACGATACTGAATCTGTTGTAAGGAATAGGAAATATCTCCAATGACCTCAACCTCCGGCTGATACAACATGTTGATGTGTGCAGGTCTCTGATCGATATGAAGAATCTTGTGTTTTCCACCTTCATTCCATTTTCCGGGAGCAAACTCCACAATATCATATCCCACGGCGATTACCAGATCTGCCATATCCAGCACTTTGTTCTGATAGTCCTTCTGAGGAATTCCGATCGTCCACATGGAATATTTGTTGTTAAAAGGAATGATTCCCTTCGCCATCATGGTATTGACCACCGGTATCTTCAATGCATCCGCAAAGCTGGTCAGCGCTTCACCCGCATGATTTCTCACCGCACTGTGCCCCACAAGGATCACCGGATGCTCTGCTTTGAAGATCATTGCTGCCGCCTGATCAATACTTGAAAAGGAAGCATATTCTTTATCTCTTTCCGGTTTTTTCAACGGCTGTGCGGCAATACCGAAGCTGACCGGCAGCTTTGCCACATTCGTCGGGAGATCTACATGACAGGCTCCTGGCTTTTCACTTTCCGCATATTTAAAAGCAATTCTTACGATCTCATTCACGGAATTGGGATTGACGATCTGTTTGCTTCTCTTGGTAATCGGAGCAAAAAGTTCTACCAAATCCAAATACTGATGAGAGGTCAGGTGCATCCGCTCCGTTCCCACCTGTCCGGTAATGGCAATCAGAGGCGCTCCGTCGGAATTTGCATCCGCGGTACCGGTGATCAGGTTCGTTGCTCCGGGTCCCAGTGTGGAAAAGCACACACCTGCCTTTCCCGTAAGTCTTCCGTACATGTCCGCCATGAATGCAGCACCCTGTTCATGTCGCACCACAACGACCCGGATGTCAGACTTCTCCAGTGCATTCATCATATCCAGATTTTCTTCTCCCGGGATACCGAAGACATATTTTACGCCTTCGTTTTCCAGACATTTCACCAACACCTCAGCTACGGTACTCTGCTTCTTTTCCTGCTCGCTCATAGGTTTCACCTCGTGGTTTTCATAACTTTTTTAATATCTATAAAATAAAAGAGACAACGACTTCCGCTTCTACAGACTTCGTTGTCTCTTTATTCGCTCATGTTAGCACAGAACCTTTGGAACGTCAATCAGATTCTCCCCAGCCTTGCCTTAAAATCTTCATATCCAAAATGCACGAGTTCTTCGCATATTCCTGGTTCAGCAATCCGCTCCCGCCGCCATGGCAGATACCGGCAGCCCTCCTCCGAAATAGAAATGCGTTCCGTGCGCCTCATCTGCCAGACAGAGCATCCCGGCATCATGCGCCATTTTTACGATGGCCCGCAGATCGCTGCAGATTCCGTAATAGGTCGGATTATTGACCAGTACCGCTACCGCCTTCGGATGCTCCGCGATTGCCTTTGCCACCTGCTCTCTCTTCATTCTCAGCGAAATTCCCAGCCGCTGGTCCACCTCAGGATTTACATAGACCGGAATCGCTCCGCACAATACCAGTGCATTCAGCACACTACGGTGTACATTACGTGGCAGGATGATCTCATCCCCCCGTTTGCAGGCAGTCAGCACCATACTCTGTACCGAGCTGGTAGTGCCTCCCACCATAAGAAAAGCATGTGCCGCTCCAAATGCATCTGCTGCCAGTTCTTCCGCTTCCCGGATGACGGATACAGGGTGTCACAGATTGTCTAGCGGCTTCATGCTGTTGACATCCACTCCCACACATTGTTCCCCCAGGAATTTTGTCAGTTCAGGATTGCCCCGGCCTCTCTTATGTCCCGGCACATCAAAAGGTACGACTCTCATGCGCCGAAAGTTTTCCAGTGCTTCATGAATCGGAGCCCTGCGCTGATCCATATGGGTATGCTTCTCGCTCATATCCCATTCCTCCCTTTGTTATCAAAAAGTGTCGCAGTCTGTTCTGTCATCGGATAAATTTTCTCGTATACACAAAAAACAGGCTGCGCATTTGCACAACCTGTTTATCTTCTCAATCAGTCTTTCTGTTCTTGCAGGATGCATTCAAAAGCTCTGTTTTCTTCCCTTGATTTTCCATTGCTTCTTTGCATTTATTTTGAAAAGACTTTCACACATCCTGTCTCTCAAAATCGATTTATTTTAACATTACTATAATTATTTTATCAATTGCTTTTGAACTATTTCTCATTTTTCTTGTTTTTTGCCATTTTCCCGACAACAAACCCAAAGGCATTCCGCACTCCGGGACCGGCGAAAAAGATCTGCCAGCACAGCGCCATAGGGAAGTTCTGGACGGTCTTCTGCAGCCACAGGGCGATGATCTGGCTACCGGGATGCATGAAGAGACAGGTGGCGATAAAACTCATCACCGGGCACATCAGACATACGATCATGGAAGAGATCGCCAGTGTGATAAAAATAGGCTTATCCTCCGGAGATACCATACGGAATGCCAGCTTCTGTGACAGCTTTTCTACGACAAAGTACTCCAGAATACAGGCAATAGGCCACATGATGGGAATCTCGTGGAACGCTAACAGGAAGATCTCGTTGGTCATTCCTCCCTTGTCCAGTGCGATGTTGTAACAGACCATGGCGTACACCATAACGAACGCCATGATCAGGGTGAAAATAATGTTCTGTAATTTTGTTTTCGGCATAATTGGATGCCCTCCTTTTCTAAAAATGAGCGCAAAAAGACACATGTGTGTTGTTCGTTAATCAGTGAGCCGTGCGCACATGTGTCGTTTCCAATTCTTACCTAGAGTCTTTATGCTGTTTTACTATTTTTGCAACGGTGAGATTTTATCACATAGTTTCCGGAAAAGTCAATATAAAATAATGGATTTTTTCTTCTATGGATTTCTTCGGCGGTCCCCAGGATCTTACGTCCTTTTCCTTACCGTTCTATCTTAGATACAGATGGGAGAGGAAAAATGTTACAAGGTTTTAAAAAAAGAAAAATGAAAACGCAAACGGGACTGTCCTTTCGAACAGTCCCTGAAGAGAAAAAGAGAAACCAAAATAGTTTTGGATAAAAGCAAATTAATTCTGAACGTTGAATGCGCCCATGCCGGGATATACGGCTGCGGCACCCAGCTCTTCCTCAATACGGAGTAACTGGTTGTATTTTGCCACACGCTCGGTTCTACTGGGAGCACCGGTCTTGATCTGGCAGGTGTTCAGTGCCACTGCCAGGTCAGCAATGGTGGTGTCCTCGGTCTCACCGGAACGATGGGAGGAGATAGCGGTATAGCCTGCCTTGTGTGCCATCTTGATGGCTTCCAGAGTCTCGGATACGGATCCGATCTGGTTCAGCTTGATGAGGATGGAGTTACCACAGCCAAGGGAGATTCCCTTTGCCAGTCTCTCGGTATTGGTTACAAAGAGGTCATCACCGACCAGCTGTACCTTGTCGCCCAGTTCTGCGGTCAGTTTCTTCCAGCCTTCCCAGTCTTCCTCATCCAGTGCATCTTCTATAGAAATGATGGGGTATTTCTCCACCAGTTTCTTCCAATGTGCGATCAGTTCTTCAGAGGTAAATACGGTGCCTGCCTTAGGCAGCTTGTACTCGCCCACCTTGCCGGTCTTCCACTCGCTGGAAGCAGCATCCATAGCGATCTTGAAATCCTTGCCTGGCTCATAACCGGCTTTCTTCACAGCCTCTAAGATTGTCTCGATAGCTTCTTCGTCAGACTTCAATGCCGGTGCAAAACCACCCTCGTCACCTACGGAAGTAGCCAGTCCTCTGTCCTTTAAAATAGAAGCCAGTGCGTGGAATACTTCAGCGCACCATCTTAAGCATTCCTTGAAGGAAGGCGCACCTACGGGCATGATCATGAATTCCTGTACATCCAGTCCGGAAGAAAGTGCATGACAACCGCCGTTGATAATGTTCATCATGGGAACCGGAAGTCTGTTACCGGAGATACCTCCTAAAAAGCGATACAGGGGAATATCCAGGGAAATTGCTGCTGCTCTCGCACTGGCAATGGATACTGCCAGGATCGCATTGGCTCCCAGTCTGGACTTATCCTTGGTTCCGTCTGCATCGATCATTGCCTTATCAATGGCATAAATATCGGATGCATCCATTCCCTGCAGAGTCTCATTGATTACAGTATTGATATTTTCTACAGCCTTCTGCACACCCTTGCCCAGATATCTGCTCTTATCGCCGTCTCTCAGTTCCAGTGCCTCGAACTCACCGGTAGATGCTCCGCTGGGAGCCATGCCGCGTCCGATGGTACCGTCTACCAGAGTTACCTCTGCTTCTACAGTAGGATTGCCTCTGGAATCCAGAATCTCTCTTCCGATTACTTTTTCAATCTCTAAATAGTTCATTTCGTTCTTCTCCTTTATCCTCTATTCTAACTTTTATTCCCAAACCTTCTCCTTCGTAAATCCCCTATAAGGGCTGAAAAACTCCTCCCGGGAGATCCCCTCCCGGCAGTCCGCGGATTCAGCAGCTCCGTTTCCTCTGAGGAGTTTCACATGATTCACTCATTAGTTAGTTGCACCTAACTCTTGAATTATTATATCGGGTATTCTTCGAAATAGCAATAGTTATAAATGAGAGGATTTCTCAAAGAGTTCCCAAAAGGGGTTTTCATGTATATCCTTTTGTTTTTAGGTAAGATTAATTTTAGACTTTCTTTTATACATTTTTCATCTATTTCTAAAATGTCATTCCTTTAAATCTAAAATATAGTAAAATAGACTTCATCAAATCTTAAAAGAAAACATTTAAATAGTGCTGCATCTGCGGCAGAATGAGAGGCAATATGAGGAGTTTCGGTGAGATCCTTACATCCCTGCGGGAAGAACGGGGCATCTATCAGAAGGAACTGGCTGCCATATTAAAAGTATCCGTTGGCACCGTCTCTAATTATGAGAACAATATTCACTTCCCGGATCAGGACGCATTACTGCAACTGGCTGATTATTTCGGAGTGACCGTTGATTATCTGTTGGGGCGTACTTCCTATCGTTATAGTCTGGATACCTTAAATGAAGAATATGCTCCCGGCATGACCGTGGCTGAGCTGGTGGATATCATACAGCATTTCAGTCCCCAGAACACAGCATCCTTTTTGGATTATATCGAACTTCTGCAATTACGACAAAAGGCAGAGGATTGCTCCTCTACCTCGTAGATAAAAACTGCTGTTCCCGGATGGCCGCCTGGTCGTCCGGGTAATTTTGTAAGTAGGCTTTTAACAGCACTGCCGCTTTCTGATAATCCTGCAGATATTCATATGCTACGATCTCGTTGAAGGACAAGGTCTGCATCAGGCTGTTTCCTTCGATCTGTTTTCCTGCCTGAAATGCTTCCAATGCCTTCTGGTAGTCTTTTTTCGCCATCTCACATAATCCCAGCTGATTATAGATCTCCGCATCCGGTCCCTGCTTGGACAGGTAATTGCTGTATACGCTGGAGGCATAATTATAATCTCCGGTGGCAGCATAAGCTTTTCCCAGGTACAGATAGCTGTCCACTCCACCCTTACCCTTGGCTTCTTCCAGTGCCAGGTAGGCTTTCTGATAATCTCCCAAATAATAATAAATACGACCGCTGTCATAGGAATCCAGCTGTTTTGCCGTATTCAGTACATTTTGCAGATACTCCTGCCCGACTTCCCGGTATCCGTAGTCTGCCAGGGCTTCGTAGATCTCGATCATCCGGTCGTAATTCTTCGGGTCCATAGAGATTGCCTTGTCGAAATCCGCCTTGGCACTCTCGTAATCTCCCAGTTCCAGTTCCGCCGATCCCCGCAGGAAATAGGCGTCCTTCTCCTCCGGCTTCAGTCCCAGAATGGCATCATATACCTTTTTTGCCTCCGCAGGCTGTCCGTTCTTCCGGTAGGCGGCTGCAAGATAATAGTTCATATCGTAGTCTACATTCTGCACCCAGCCGTCACTAAGCTCCAACGCCTCTGTAAAATACTGCACTGCCTGATCATATTCTGTCAGCCCCATGCTGGCAATCCCCCGGCCTCTTGCAATAAGACGGCTGTTTTCCTTCTGTGCTTCCGCTTCGTCAAAGGCTGTCAATGCACCCTGATAATCCAGTGTTTCCACCAGCTGCATCCCTTCGGTGATTTTCGTAGTATCATTTCCGCAGCCTGTCAGCATGCTTATCATCAGACAACAGACTCCTGCCATCACTATTTTCTTATGTGTTTTACCCATGCTTTCCTCCACGGTCTGTTTCGATCCTTACTGCTCTATTACTTTACTGCTCGTCCAGTTTGGATGTGCAATGAGGACATCTCGTTGCGTCAATGGCGATCTCGCTCTTACAGAACGGGCATTTCTTCGTCGTAGGTGCTGCCGGAGTCTCCTCTTTATGGTGCAGGGTGTCTCCCAGCTTGTTGATGAATTTTACCAGGCAGAAGATCACAAATGCGGTGATCAGGAAATTGATGACCGCTGTGATAAAATTACCGTACATCAGCACCGGTGCGGTGTCACCGCTTCCCAGCTTCACATACAAATTAGAAAAATCCGTGCCTCCGAAGATTGCCAGAACCGGAGTAAGGATGTCCTGATTCAGAGAAGTAACGATAGCGGTAAATGCGCCGCCGACGATCACGCCGACTGCCATATCCATTACATTTCCCCTCAGAATAAACTTTTTAAATTCCTGCACGAATCCGCTTTTCCTGCTCATTTTCCTCTTCCTTCCTCTTATGGTATACTGTTTGGCCCGCGCTATTCCACGTTCGACCCGCGCCATTCGCAAAGTCGCGCTACCGCGCTTTCCGTCACTTCGTGACTACCTTTGCTCATGAATTGGCGCTTGACTCATGGACATATTCGTTCACACAATCATGCAAGCATGATTGTGTGAACGAATATGTCCATGGTCGAACTGTTTTGTTCCATAATAGCATACACCCCTTGAAACCTCAATAGGAAATGGGGTATACTCTTTTAGGAATGTAATAGAAACGAAACTGTATTTTTCCCGAAAGGATCAAGTCATGCAGCGGATCAATGAAGACATCAAAACCGGCAATTTCAAACAGATCTACCTGCTCTACGGAGAGGAACGTTATCTGAAGAACCAGTACACGACCCGTCTGCGTAAGGCGTTGTGTCAGGACGGCGACGAGATGAATACCCATTTCTATCAGGGGAAGGATTTCTCCTTGGGACAGGTCATCGACCTGGCAGAGACGCTGCCTTTTCTGGCAGAACGCCGTGTCATGTTTTTCAAAGATACCGGGCTCTTCAAATCCGGTGGGGAAAAGTTGGCGGAATACCTGGCAAACCCCAACGACACCACCTTTTTCGTGTTCACGGAAAGTGAAGTGGATAAGCGCAGCAAGCTCTACAAAGCTGTGCAGACCAAGGGATATGTGGCAGAGTTCACAGTACAGGATGAAAATACACTGAAACGCTGGATCGCCGGTATTCTGGGCAAAGAAGGGAAAAAGATCTCCGAGAACACCGCACAGCTCCTGCTCTCCAAGACCGGCACGGACATGGAAAATATCCAGATGGAGCTGGAGAAGCTGATCTGCTACTGTCTCGATCGTGACGTAGTCACCGCAGAAGATGTGGAAGCGGTCTGCACCACCCGTATCACCAACCATATCTTCGATATGGTCAATGCCATTGCGGAAAAGCAGCCGCAGAAAGCGCTGCAGCTTTACTATGATCTGCTGGCCTTAAAAGAGCCGCCCATGCGTGTGCTGTTTCTGATTGCTAGACAGTGTAACCTGCTGCTCCAGACCAAGGAGTTAAAAAACAGAGGTCACGACAACAAAACCATTGCCTCCAAGATCGGTGTACCTCCCTTTGCAGTCGGGAAATACGCTACGCAGGCGTCCCATTTCAAGACTTCCGTGCTGAAAAATGCGGTAAAGCAGTGCGTAGAGACTGAGGAAGCCGTGAAATCCGGACGGATGAACGATATGATGAGTGTGGAGATATTGATTTTATCTGTATTGCCCTCATAAGCCTGCAAAATGCATTGCATGAGTTCTGCGCATGATATATAAAAGTCCATGGACAGTTTTCCTGCTCATGGACCTTTTATTTACATTGCCTTTATTACCGTGTTACATATTCAGATTCAAAGTAATGGTCTTCTGTAATGATACCTGGGATGCCTTGAACTTTTTGGGATATACGTCCTTGTACCGGTAGATACTCAGGATAATTCCCACCAGTGCATAACACAGTAAAATATTATTTCTGCCGTAGGACAAGAACGGCAGAAACGTTGATGTCAGCGGGATCCATCCAAAGATTCCGGCAAAGTTCAGAAAAACATTTAATAAAATGATCATTCCGCATCCGAATCCCATCACCATGCCCAGTTCATTTTTCTGTCTGACCGACGCTCCGAACAGAAACACTACCAGTGCTGCCAGGAGCGCGGCTACAAAGATTCCGGCTAACAATCCATAACTGTTCAGAATATAAGAAAAAATATAATCCTGATTGAATTCCGGCAAACCTCCGACCACATCTTTTCCGCTGTTGCCCCAGAGTAAAATGTTTTCATTAAATTTATGAAGCATAGACGTCATGTAATTGGAATCTCCGGAAGCAGTGAAATAGGAGCGGATCCTTGCTTCCTGATATGGTACCAGCATATGAAATGCATACTTTACAGTCAGTAACAAAGCAGGTGCTGCTGTGAAAAACAGCCACATGCCGATAATCGTCTTTTTCACGGGCAGTTGAAACCACCCCTTCCAGACAGCCACCGTAAGTTCTATCAGCATACTGACCATCATGATGACGGCTACACCAAGGCTGGGAATCCGGGACGTAATAAATACCGGAAGGATCATCCACAGGATTGCCCTGCACAGTGCAAAGACACCGCCATTCCTGTATTTATATAAAATAGCTCCGTAAATTGGTACGTAGAACATCATCAGGGAAGTCACCGCCACCCGGAGCCTTCCAAATCCGATCCAGTTGCCGATCCCATCGAAATCCAGACCACCAAAGCCTGCCACACGCAGTGCTCCCAGAATCAGGATAGCTCCCCCAATGAGCCTGGAATACTTTGCAATTACCGTGTAATCCAGAAAATAGATCACACACATGAGAAGTAATCCGATCACTACGGCTGTGCCAAAGCCCTCTGCAGCATACCGGTATCTTTCCTGCATCCCTATTTCCAGCTCCTGATAACCGGGTTGTCTGAGAATGGATTGCTGTATCAGAATGCCCAGCAGACTTAAAATTCCTACGATCACAAGTAACCTCCATGCAATCTTAGGCTTGTGGATTCTGTCCAGTGAGATACCGACTTCCACCGGATCTCCCATGTCCGCAACCGCATTTTTCTCTGCTTCCTCATAGGCCATTCCCTCGGAGAGATTGTCCGCGATCTGACTTTCTATATGGTCTCTTATCTCCTCAGCAATATAGGGTCTGGCTTTTTTACAACGAATCTGCGACAGCAGTTTTTCCAAATATGTCTCCATCCTTATACCCCCATTGCCAGAACGCTGGTCACTGCAGACTGATATTCCATCCACTCCGCTTTTTTTGTTTCCAGTAATTTTCTGCCCTCTTTCGTAATACTGTAATACTTCCTCGTCTTGCCTGCATATTCCTGCTCATATACCGTAAGCAGGCCCTTCGCTTCCAGCCCATGCAACAGCGGATACAGCGTACCTGCTTTTAACTCGAACACGTTACAGGATTTTTTCCGCAGTGTATCGATCATCTCGTATCCGTACATATCCTTCTCCGCCAGTAATCTAAGCAGAAGCATCGTCATACTTCCCGACATCAGTGATTTGTCCACAGCCATTTTTTGTCCTCCTTATATAGATAGCCGATATATATCGTTGTCTATAATATATATCGGCTATCTATATATGTCAATATTTATTTTTCTTAACAAGCTCGGACAGTATTATTCTTCTGCTCCACCTAATCCCAGATTCCGCTATCTGCCAGCTGTTTCAGGCTTTGAATTACCGTATCATATATTTGTAGGAATCATCAGCTCGTTAGCCGCACCAATCAATAATTCCTCAAATGCATCTTTATCATGATGCAAATTCATAGATTATCCCCCATTCAATCAATTTTTTGGCTGTTGCTCCGGTTAACACAGACGATACATCGGATAACTGTTTCTTTGTAAACTTCTTCTTTCTCATGTAAGTAATTAAAACATCTACTGTCTCTTCTATCGTCAATTCTGTATACTTTTCCGCCTGTCCCACGCTATCAAGCAATTGCAATAATTCAGCATTGTCCTCTGATACAGGAATCACTGATTTTTTCACCCTCACCTTTTGATTACCAACCATGAGCGTCCGTCCATTCGTGGCTTCACGATTCGTAACAATTTCGATAACTGCCGGCATCTGTGTTGTCAGTCCTAATTGATTTGCAAAAGACAATCCGGTAATATACCCATATTTATTTGAATTATTTTCTACATATTTTCGCATAATAACTACAGAAGGATCCAAATAACTTTTTCCAAGTAATCCTCCACTCTTTGGAATATAATATATTCCGCTATCATATCTTTCCAGAAAACCGCATGCCACAAGTCTTTTCACCGACTGTCGTACGGCATTTTCAGATATTCCTTCCACCAATAAATCATTTAGAAAAATCGGTTCATTATATCCGTAATTGTCTATCAGGTAGTCTTTTATCATACACTCACCTCCATGTAAATTGTACCATATTTATACTTATATTGTCAATTTTTATGTCTGCATTATATACATCTATACAATAAATAATGACAAATAAAGTCTGATAATAATTTGGCTTAACTCCAAATTACATATCAGACTTTATTTTCACAACAATCACTAATTCATCTCGACTTCATCTACTATTTCGTATTTGTTATCCGTATCTTCTTTTCTTATAATAAACAGCACATCCGTAGTCATCTCGTTTTGCTCTTTTGCGGTCACTATATAACGGTTACCCAAATCCTGCTTCCATATTTTGATGGAGTCGTCATCAATGCTCCAGGCGAAACCATCCGCTTCCGTACGATACAATTTTTCATCCACTTCGGCGTATAGATTTCCCAGGTAGCAAGGGGTAAAAACTTCCTGTATATAAATATCATCATAGATATCTTCAGCCTTTTGTTCATAATACTCCCAGGAGTCCGCCACCTTCACACGGTACATTACCGTCTCCCGGCCATCTGGCAGATCTACGGAAATGCTGTCCCTGCTGTCTACCGTGGAATCCCACGCACTTAATAACTCGTTCAGCAAATCATATCTTTCATTTAACAGTCCGGTGATATCGTTATAGACAGCACTCTCGCTCTCTCTGTCTAACAGCGTTCCCCGAATCATCAAATCATTATTTTCTGTATTTTCTACATTTTCAATGCTTTCCGATACCGTTGCATTCTCGGGCTCCCATTCACGGATCTGGCAACTGGCAACCATCTGTGAGATAATCTTTTTATATTTTTTATAATCCTTTTGTGACATAGAGATGGTAATGTTATAGAATCCCTGACCGGTGAAATTCCCTTCAAAAACATAGGATTCGCTTATCCATTCACCGCTTGTTTCGATTCCATGAAGCGCCGTAAGTTCCTCATTCACTTCCACGGTCTCCAGATCATTTTCATCTCCTGCATAATACGGAGAAAAACTGTTACAAAAATAGATACTGCTCTCCTGGCTGTCATCCGTATAAATCCGGATTCCCTCGTCCGGGCTGGCTTCCTCTGTCTCGGTCGCAGGCCACCCTTCCTGAAGCTTCGCTGTCCATTCTACCGGTCTGTCTATGCTTAAGGTAAATCCTGCTGCCTCATTTGTGTATTCGCAGCGGATCATCTCCTGCTTCCCACAACCGGTCATTGCCCACAATGTTGTTAAAATCATCAGACCCACAATCCATTTTTTACCCATAGGCACCTCCGTCATTCTACTCAGCTGTTGCTGTCTTTACATCCTGTGTAATATCTTCCGCCGTCAGATCAACACTCATGTATGCAATTGGCTGATTCCCCCGGACAGCGACGAATACCATTCCCACTGCAGGCACATCGATGGCTTCTGCCACCTCCGCCGAATAGACCGTCACATCATCCTGTTCCAGAATCCCACGGAAAGCTCGCAGATAATAGGATCCCTCTCCATACACCTTCTGTGCATATTCTTCCGCCCAGGATTTTTCCTCCCTGCAATAGCGGAACTCCTTCGTGTTCAGATCGATCGCTCCTAATTCTTCCTGCCCTGCAATGTATAAGTCATCTCCGATCCGGTAGCCCTCACAGTACCAACTAAAAATATTTCTCGGCTCCACGGCGTACGGGGTTGCCTGATAGTTCTCCGGATCTTCCGTATCGAATTCCACCAGGATCAGCTGTGGATCCCGTTCCCCGGCGTTCGTTAAGTCATTAAAATCATAATAACAAAGGTAGGTTTTGCCCTGCTCCTCATCAAGAAAAGCCCCTGCCGATGCCCAGTCCCATTCGTCTGCCTCCGCATCTGTAAGCAGCTCCTTCAGACGGAAAAATACAAATTCCGGTTCTGTATCCTTTTCATATTCTATGTAACTGATGAACAGTCCATTTTCTTCTCTTCCGCCATTGAACATACCGCCGTCACAGAACGCATCAATAAGTCCTGAGGTAGGGTGTCCCTCACGATAGTCTGTCCAGCCTGTGGTCAGTTCCTGAATAACCGGCTCAAAATACGAAGGATACGTTTGATCTGCCTTTCCCGAAGCACATCCGTAAAAAGATAAAATCAGAGTACTTAATACTAGCAGACGCGCTATTTTTCTCTTCATGCCTCACTCCTCCTTCGTTTTCCCCCTCGGTCCCCATAAGTAACCGCCTAACATTCCGGTCAGGATAAATACCATAAAGTAGAGTCCCGGAACACCTGCGACAAAAGCATAAAACGCTATCTGGAAGCTCCAGATGGGGATTAACAGATTGATTGCTGCCAAACAGACAACAGCAAAAGCAACATATTCCGCACCTTTTGCTTTTTCCCGTCTGGTCCTTGTCGCCAGCAGGAATCCCCATGCCGTATAGAGCAGCATACGTACCACCGTCCGGACTCCGCTCATTTCGTCAAAAGAAGTTTTGTAATCCTCCTTTAGTGCCACCAGGACAATCAGGATCACAACAGACAAAATAATTTTGTAGTAATTTGAAAAAATTTTCTTCATAGCTGCTCCTTTCATTCTACATTCAGGAATGTATATCCCCAGTCCGGATCATCGATATATCTTGTGCCTATCTGCTGATATACAGGTTCTCTTTCTGCATGATGTCTTTGCTCCTCAATTGTACTTGCTGATAATATCATTATACAATTGAGCAATTGGAAAAGCAATTGAGTAAGCGGCACCCCTCCCCTTTGTTAACCATAACGAAGGATCTTACGCTATTTGTTACAAATCCGATAAATATTTACATTTTAGTTTACATTTTTAGAATAGCATATTTAAAAAAACGAAACATCCTCCGGGAACCGAAAAGCACAAACTAAGTCAAAAATGGGCGAAAACGACATTCTATTTTGGTTTTTCTTATTATATAATGATGCCAGCGGCACATGTCTGGCACGGAACAATCCGCAGGCATCAATGAATGGAGTGTGTAAGATGCGTATTCTTATTTGCGATGACGATTTATTGATCGTAGAAAAACTGCAAAAATATCTGAAAAGTTATTTCAGTCACCTGCATCTGAAATGTCCGGAGATCGTCTGCTTTTCAGACGGGGAGTCCCTGCTTGCGGATCCGGGAGACAAAGATATCCTTTTTCTCGATATCGAGATGCCGGGGCTTGACGGAATCTATGTAGGAAATGAACTGAAAAAGAAAGATAAAGATATTATCATTTTTATTATTACTTCTTATTCCGAATATCTGGATGAAGCCATGCGGTTTCATGTATTCCGTTATCTGTCCAAGCCCATAGACAGGCAGCGTCTGTTCCGGAATCTGAAGGACGCTCTGGATCTGTATCATTCCAGACTGGTGAAGGTGCCTATTGAGACCAGGCAGGGCGTACACGTTCTTCCGGTCTCTTCTATCATTATGGTGGAGGCACAGGGGAAAAAAGTGATCGTCCACACCACGACGCAGGACTTTGAATCCATCCATACCATGCCATACTGGCTGGAGCTGCTGCCTTCCAACCGCTTTTTTCAGACGCACCGGAGTTTTATTGTCAACTATGAGCACATTACCGACTTCGACCGTATGCTGGTGCATCTGGCGAACAGTCAGTTTGACGCTTATCTGACAAAACGGAAATACAGTGCCTTTAAGGAAGCCTATCTTCTCTATCTGGAAAGTACGAGGTAATTTATGGAAAGTGTTTTTTCTATTATTTTTGCATTTCTGGTGGAAGCCATCATTCTCCTGCAATATGCCAGCCGGCTATTTTCTCCGAAACGCCCCCTGTCCGGCAGGCTTGTCGTGCTGAGCCTTTTGTATATCTGCCTGTGTGCGACAGCCTTTTTTAATATCAAATGGCTGAATATGCTTTTATATTTGTTGGCTAATTTTCTGTTTCTGGTCACGCAATACGATGTCAAATGTCGTGCAGCTGCCTTTCATTCCGCGTTGCTTGCTGCTGTCATGGGAATGTGCGAGCTGATCGTATATGGCATCATCGCCCGGACCGCTCCCCATTTTTATATGCAGATGGATTCTTTTCACAATACCCTTCTTTTTATCCTGTGCAGCAAGATTTCCTTTTTTGCAGTCATTTATCTGCTTACGCATTTGTTCAAAAGTCTGCAGAAAACAGCGGATCCTTACGATAGTTCTGTTTTGCTGCTGATGATCATTCCCGTCACATCGGTATTCATCATGCTTACTTTTGTGGGAATGGGTGATCAGTATACATTGACTCCCGGGACGAACCGGATGATCTCTCTCAGTGCCTTTTTCCTATTGCTTATGAATCTGCTGGTATTTGGAATCAATCAGTACAATCGGGAAAAAAATCGGAAATATACAGAGGTGCAGCTGTTACTGCAGAAAGAAACAGATTTTACGGAATATTATAAGATGCTGCTTTCGCAGAGCGAAAACCAGGCAATTCTCATTCATGATATTAAGAAGCATTTGCAATCCATTGCATCTCTGAACGGGCAGAATGCCCCGGACAAAGTCAACGCCTATATTAACGAACTGCTTCTCTCTTCGGATTTTAAAGAGTCCGCCCGCATCTGCGACAACGAACTTCTGAACGCCATTATGGCAAGGTACAGGCGGCAGTGTACTGAACAGGGAATCAGTTTTACCGCTGACATCCGCAGTGGTGTACTGCATTTTCTGCCGGACAGTGACCTTACTTCTCTTTTTTGCAATTTGCTGGATAATGCCATGGAAGCTGCCGGGAAAGTTCCCGACGCTTATATCGAAGTCAATGGCAGCAAGCGGGAAAATACACCTTTTGTTCTGATCACAGTGGTCAATTCCTGCCGCGTAAACCCTTTTAAAAATGATGCGGCAGATCCAGCCACTACCAAAGCGGATAAGCGTTCTCACGGTTTCGGGCTGAAAAGCATCCGCAAGATCTGCGAAAAATACCACGGGGATATCCAGATGTACTATAACGATGCTACTCTGACCTTCCACACGGTGATAACGCTCCGGGGATAGGCTCCCTTATTCCCACATTCCCGTCACAAAGCACATCAGTGCCGCCCAGGTATATAAGGGATAGAAAAGCCCCTGATCATCCACGCCGTCTTTTAGGATTTTCTGTGCTTCTTCTTGGGTCACCAATAAAAAGCCGTCAAAGCATTCCGTGCCAACGGCACCATCCTGGCTTACCTTCGGCATTTCTTCCCGGTTCAGAGTGATCTGCACCAGTGCATTGCTCTCGTCCGTCATGCCCGGGGTGCTGAATACCAGGGGATTCACCAGACGGATGCTGTCACTCTCTTCCAGTGTGATGCCGGTCTCTTCCCGCAATTCCCGGATGGCTGCATGAAACACCGGATTTTCCTGTGCCGCATCCTCCGGATCTAACAGCCCTGCCGGAACGCTTAGCAGGAACTGTCCCGCAGGATAGCGATACTCACGGCTTAAGCAGAGTCTCGGCTCCTGATCCTTAACTTTCAGGATCACGACACAGCTTACCGCATCCGGCAGCATCTGTTTAAATTCTTCGTCGCTTTTTACCGCCGCAAGATTATCTTTTACTCTTCTGGTGGCATCAAAATAATGTTTTCCGGGCTCATATTGCAGATCAAATACCTTGATGAATCTGCTGTCATAGACGGTCTCTACCTGTTCTTTTTTTATGATCGGTCTGTTCTCCATAATCATTTTCCTCTTTCTGTTCCACGGTCTGGTGCGCTATCGACCGTTTCTATCTGTTATTTTTATCTACCATTTCTCTCTGCCGTGCTGCCATCGTTCTGCAGTTTTTCCGCTTCCCCGACTGCTCTTTCCAACCTACCGAGAACCTGTTCATAACGTCTCTCCGCTTTTTTCCAGTGGATGAGCTTATGCCACCCTTGCACATAATCCGGTCTGCGGTTCCGATACTGTAAATAATAGGCATGTTCCCACACATCTATCAGAAATATCGGTGTATATAATCTCAGATCCGGCACATCCTGGTTCGCTGTGGTCAGGATCATAAGGGTGCCGTCCTGATCACTTACAAGCCACGCCCAGCCGGAACCGAATACTCCTGTGGCAGCCTGCGACATCTGCTCTTTCCATTGTCTCACGGATCCGAAATCCCGGATCAATGCCTCCGCCAGCGCTCCACAAGGCTCCTGCCCTGCCGGGCTTCGCATACTGTCAAAATACAGCTGATGATTGTATACACCACCACCGTTATTGTGAATACTTTCCCGGGCTTCCTCCTGCAAGAATGCAAGTTTATTATCCTCCGAAGTAAGCAGTTCCGTCAAGGTCATTTGCTGTAACTGAGGATAATCCGCGAGAATTGCATTCAGCTTGTCCACATAGGTCTGATAATGCTTATCATGGTGAAAATGCAGTGTCTCCTCATCCAGTACCGGAAGCAGGGCATCATATTCATAGGGCAGGGGCTGTGCGACAAAAGGGTAATGTTCTTCTAACATGAGACTCCAATCCGCCTGCGGGATACAGGCTTGCGATCATACAATATTTACCATACGCCTATTATATGCCGCACTTACGGATTTTATTTTCGTATTTGCACTTTTGCAGTCAGCGTTCTTCTCTTTTTGACATAAATCAAGCAGGAGAGAAAATTTTTTAAATATTCCCTCCTGCTCAATTTCATTTTTTATATTTTTACAGTTGTGCAATATCCACCAGTGTCAGTTGCTTACAGTCGTTCATATGCTCCATGCTGGTCACGAGAGCATTGGCGGTGTCCATTGCTGTGATGCAGTAGATACCGGTCTCGATAGCGGTACGGCGGATCAGGAAGCCGTCTCTGGTCTTGTCGCGGCCCTGGGTAGGGGTATCGATGACAAGGTCGATCTTGTGTCCCAGGATCAGGTCCATAACGGTCGGGGATTCCTGAGAGATCTTGTTGACCTTTCTCGCCTTCACACCTGCCTCATTCAGAGCTGCTGCGGTACTTCTGGTAGCGTAGATGGTGTATCCCAGCTTCTCGAAGCGTCTTCCGATCTCGATTGCTTCTCCCTTATCCGCATCTTTTACGGTGATGATCATGTTCTTATACTTGGGCAGTTCTACACCTGCTCCCAGGAATGCCTTATACAGTGCCTCGTTGAAGCTCTTGGCAATACCCAGGCACTCACCGGTGGACTTCATCTCCGGTCCTAAGCTGATCTCGGCACCGCGGATCTTCTCGAAGGAGAACACAGGCATCTTAATGGCAAAATACTCTGCCTCAGGCTGTAAGCCGGGCTCATAGCCAAGTTCACGGATGGTCTTACCGATGATCACTTCGGTAGCCAGATCCACGATAGGAATACCGGTTACCTTGCTGATATAAGGTACGGTACGGGAAGAGCGGGGGTTAACCTCAATGACATATACATCCTCACCGATGGCAATGAACTGGATATTGATCAGTCCCTTGACATGCAGTGCCTTTGCCAGTCTTCTGGTGTACTCTGCGATCTTCTCTTTTACTACTTTATCAATGGTCGGAGCCGGATATACGGAGATACTGTCTCCGGAGTGGATACCGGTTCTCTCGATATGCTCCATGATACCGGGAATCAGGATATCGGTACCGTCGCATACAGCATCGACCTCGATCTCCTTACCCTGTAAATACTTATCTACCAGGATCGGGTGATCCTGTGCGATACGGTTGATGATCTCCATGAACTCTTCGATCTCTTCATCGGAGATAGCGATCTGCATGCCCTGTCCGCCCAATACATAAGAAGGACGTACCAGTACGGGATAGCCCAGTCTGTTGGCAACCGCCTTAGCTTCCTCTGCGGTGTATACGGTACCGCCGGCTGCACGGGGGATCTCGGTCTCTTCCAGAATCTTGTCGAACAGCTCTCTGTCCTCAGCGGCATCTACATCCTCCGCCTTGGTGCCCAGGATGGGCACGCCCATCTTCATCAGGCTCTCGGTCAGCTTGATAGCGGTCTGTCCGCCGAACTGTACCACAGCACCATCGGGATGCTCGATATTTACAACAGATTCCACATCTTCCGGAGTCAGGGGCTCGAAATACAGCTTGTCCGCAATATCGAAGTCGGTACTTACAGTCTCCGGGTTGTTGTTAATGATAATGGTCTCATAGCCTGCCTTGGAAAATGCCCAGGTAGCATGTACGGAACAATAGTCGAACTCGATACCCTGTCCGATACGGATAGGACCGGAGCCCAGTACCAGGACTTTCTTGCGTCCGGTGGTCTCCTTGGCTTCGCACTCGCCGCCGAATACGGAGTAATAGTATGGAGTGGAAGCTGCAAACTCTGCGGCACAGGTGTCTACCATCTTGTAAACAGCCTTAATGCCGTTGTCATAGCGCATCTTCTTGATCTCTTCCTCGGTCTTGCCGGTCAGTCTTGCGATCACGTTATCCGGGAACTCGATTCTCTTGGCTTCCTTCAGCAGATCCACTGTCAGGGGCTGTGTCTCCAGTGCATGCTCCATCTCAGTCAGAATGGCAATCTTGTCAATGAACCACAGGTCGATCTTGGTAATGTCGTGGATCTGTTCATAACTGATTCCCTTACGGATTGCTTCAGCGATCACATAGATTCTCTGGTCATCCACGATCTTCAGACGCTCTAACAGTTCCTCCACAGACAGTGCACTGAAATCATAGCTGCGCAGGCAGTCCACATGCTGTTCCAGGGAACGGATGGCCTTCATCAGTGCTCCCTCGAAGTTATTGCAGATACTCATAACCTCACCGGTTGCCTTCATCTGTGTGGTCAGAGTACGTTTTGCAGTGATAAATTTATCGAAAGGCAGTCTGGGGATCTTTACTACACAGTAATCCAGTGTCGGCTCGAAGCTGGCATAGGTCTTGTGGGTAATGGCATTTTTGATCTCATCCAGAGTAAAACCAAGTGCAATCTTCGCTGCTACCTTCGCAATGGGGTAACCGGTCGCCTTACTTGCCAGTGCGGAAGAACGGCTGACACGGGGATTTACCTCGATAACACAATATTCAAAGCTGGTGGGATGCAATGCAAACTGTACGTTACATCCACCGGTGATCTGCAGCTCGTTGATGATCTTCAGAGCGGAAGTACGTAACATCTGGTACTCCTTGTCGCTCAGGGTCTGGGAAGGCGCTACTACGATACTGTCTCCGGTATGCACGCCGACGGGATCGATGTTCTCCATGTTACATACGGTGATGCAGTTGCCTGCGCTGTCACGCATTACTTCGTACTCGATCTCTTTCCAGCCCGCGATACAACGCTCTACCAGTACCTGTCCTACACGGGACAGACGTAAACCGTTCTCCAGGATCTCTTCCAGTTCTACCTGATTGTGTGCGATACCGCCGCCGGAACCGCCCAGGGTATAAGCAGGACGCAGTACAACAGGATAGCCGATGGTGTTGGTGAATTCCACACCGTCTTCCACATTCTCAACGACCTTGGATGCTGCACAGGGCTCGCCGATACGCTCCATCAGATCCTTGAACTCCTGACGGCCTTCCGCATTACGAATGGTAGCTGCGGTAGTACCTAACAGCTTTACATTGTGAGCTGCCAGGAAACCGGACTCCTCCAGCTCCATGCCGAGGTTCAGTCCAGCCTGTCCTCCCAGGGTGGGGAGAATGCTGTCGGGCTTTTCCTTTTCAATGATCTGCTCCAGAACCTTTACGTTCAGGGGCTCAATATATACCTTATCTGCGATATCTTTATCGGTCATGATGGTCGCAGGGTTGGAGTTCACCAGGATTACCTCTACTCCCTCTTCCTTCAGGGAACGGCAGGCCTGGGTACCTGCATAGTCGAATTCCGCTGCCTGTCCGATGACAATAGGGCCGGAGCCGATTACCATTACTCGTTTTACATTAGGATTCTTGGGCATCTTAGTTCTCTCCTCTCATCATATGAATGAACCGGTCAAACAGGTAACCGGAGTCCTGGGGTCCCGGACATGCTTCCGGATGGAACTGTACGGTGAAAATGTTCTTGCCGGTGTAGGACAGACCCTCGTTGGTACCGTCGTTGACATTGATGAATGCGGGAACCGCTACGGACGGATCCAGCTTATCGGTATCTACCACATAGCCGTGGTTCTGAGAGGAAATATATACTCTTCCGGTCATCAGATCCTTTACCGGATGGTTGCCTCCTCTGTGTCCGTATTTCATTTTGTGGGTATCTGCGCCGGTAGCCAGAGCCATCAGCTGATGTCCCAGACAGATTGCGAAAATAGGGATCTCGGTATCGTATAACTTTTTGATCTCGGCGATCACACCGGTACACTCCTTGGGGTCCCCCGGTCCGTTACTTAACATGATACCGTCTGGATTATCATCAATGATCTCCTGTGCGGGAGTTCCTGCGGGGTATACGGTCACCTCACAGCCTCTCTCTGCCAGGGATCTGGCGATATTTCTCTTAGCTCCCAGGTCTAACAGAGCTACCTTCAGTCCCTGTCCGGACAGCTCCGTTACCAGTGCGGGCTTGGGCTCTCTGACACCCTTTTCATAAGCTTCTTTATCAAAACGCGCTGCACCGGAGAGCGGTCCGTTCTGTGCCAGATCCGTGGTGGGCGCTACCACATATTTTTCCTTGCAGGTCACCTTTTCCACGACCTTGCCTGTGGTATACTCCTTCAGCTTCGGAAGTACTTCGTTCAGGTCATAGGCTTCGTTGGTGGTGATCATGCCGTTCATGGTACCCTTCTCACGCAGGACCTTGGTCAACGCACGGGTATCGATACCGGCGATACCGGGCACGCCGTTCTCCTCTAAGTATTCCTGTATTGTGCAGTCACAGCGGAAGTTGCTGGGAATACGTGAAAGCTCTCTGACGATGAATCCATCCGGCCAGGGTTTCTCCGACTCGCAGTCATCCCTGCATATGCCATAGTTACCGATCAGGGGGTAAGTCATGCATACAGCCTGTCCTGCATAGGACGGATCCGTCAGGACCTCCAGATATCCGGCCATGGATGTGTTAAATACGATTTCACTGATGATCTCTTTGTCTGCACCGATGTGCGTTCCTTCGAACACCGTTCCATCTTCCAAAATCAAAAATGCCTTCATTCTTTCCTCACATTCTGCCGCTTTTGCGACGTTTGTATTTCTCTCAGTAGCCTACGATACCTGCGAATTGCTCCGCTGGGTATCTGCAATGTCTACGATACCTACGAATTGCTCCGCTAAGTATCTGCAATGTCTACGATACCCGCGAATTGCTCCGCTAAGTATCTGCATTGTCTACGATACCCACGAATTGCTCCGCTGGGTATCTGCAATATCTACGATACCTACGAATTGCTCCGCTGCTTCGCAGCTCTCGCAATTCTGAAAACATTCGGATTCCACTGCATCCTCATGTTTTATGATTTAAACCGGCACCTGCCTCCCCGTGCAAGCACGGTCGGCCTCTGCCGTTTAAATCTGGTATCTGCATAATCGATTTATTATATCATAAAAAAAAATGTGTCGCAATAGACCCTGTCTGCGTAAAAACCTACAAAAAACAATTCCGCAATCCCGATACTCCTTGGAGAATCTGACAAAGCTGTGTAAAAGCTTACATTTTCCATTGCTTTTTCCCCTGGGTCTGATATAGAATAGATATGTATTTTCTATTTTTCAATTATCACAAAACGCTGTTTTCCTACAGCAGATTGGACAGGCATCTATGGATCGTATCGAAAATGCTCAAATGAACTCCCTGGGAACCCGCAAACTTTATTATGAAAATGTGCACCAGACGGATTTTACCGCTGTGGTGATGGAATGTGTTCCCGACAAGGAAGATGGATATTACAGAATCGTTCTGGACGCTTCCGCTTTTTTCCCGGAAGAAGGTGGTCAGTCCGCCGACAAAGGCACCTTAAACGGTCAGGAAGTACTGGATGTCAGCATTAAACAGGGCATCCTGTATCATAAAACGGCCTGTGAGTTTCCCGTTGGCACCCGGATCACCGGTCATGTGGACTGGAACCGCCGGTTTGATTTCATGCAGCAGCACTCCGGAGAGCATATGATCTCCGGCTTACTGCACTCTCATTTCGGACTGGAAAACGTAGGCTTCCATTTAAGCGACAGAGAAGTGACACTGGATATGAACGGAGAAGTCTCTCTGGAGCAGCTGCGTCTCATCGAGCAGGAAGCTAACACTTATGTCTGGAAAAATCTTCCGGTCAACATCAGCTGGCCCACCGCCGAAGAACTGGCGAGCTTAAATTACCGCAGCAAACTGGCACTTACGGAAAATGTACGTATTGTCGAGATCCCCGGCGTGGATCTGTGTGCCTGCTGTGCTCCACATGTAGATACCACCGGACAGATCGGTCTCATCAAAATTGTAAATGTACAGAGCCACCGGGGCGGTGTCCGCATCAATATTCTCTGCGGAAACCGTGCTCTGGCAGATTATACCGAAAAACAGGATTCCGTCTGGGCAATTTCTTCTCTGCTCTCTGCGAAACAGCCGGAAGTATCGGGTGCAGTTGCCCGCGCCAAAGAGGATGCAAGGCTGCAAAAAGAACGTGCCAATGCCTTGCAGGCAGAGCTACTGAACGTACAGATGGACGCACTCCCCTCCCCGGAAGAAGTACACCACGTGCTTCTCTTCGTCGGTGAACTGGATGCCATTGCTCTGCGCAACGCGGTAAATTTGCTGACCGGAAAATATTCCGGTTACTGTGGTATCTTTGCCGGAGACGATACAAACGGTTATCGATTTATTGTAGGCAGTGCTTCCTGTAACTGCCAGGAACTGGCAGACCGTATGCGCCGGGAACTTTCTGCAAAAGGCGGCGGATCCGCTCCCATGATCCAGGGGAATGTTGCTGCCACGGCAGATACCCTGCAGACAATGTGGGCGTCACTGTAATGACCATCCTTTCTGCCTATATACGCAGTTCGGCACATGAATTCGTATCAATATTTTCACATGGAAAACCCCCGGCATGACCATCTGTCATACTCCGGGGGTGTGTTTATATATTTTATATATTTTTCGTTTCGGAAAATCTAATTATTTCTCTTCTGTTGCTGCATTCTTCTTCAGTGCTACGCTGACTGCCTTCGCAACGCCACCACCTACTACACAGCTCATAGGCATCTCCAGTGCTCCGTTGATACCACAGAATGCTACGGCGAACATAAACAGATTCGCTCCGGTTGCATTCATGCTCTGCAGATACTCGGTATGACCGAAGCAGATCATCAGAGTGGACATGAAGAACAGGGTGTTCATAAATGCTCCCAGCAGACCGGTCACGAAGTAAGTTACGGTCTTCGTCTTATCGATCTTCCACAGTGCCTTGAAGATCACACCGGACAACCATCCCATCAGAGTTCTGGTAGGGATGCATACCAGGAAAGTGAAAAACGGATTCATTGCTACCAACGCTGCTCCAAAAGGATCTCCTGCAAAGCACTGGTAAAAGCTTGTCAGTCCAAATACCAGTCCCAGTACGGCTCCGCCTGCGGGTCCTAAGAGCATTGCACCGATGACTACGGGAATGGTCAGAAGGGAGATTGCTAACGGTCCGATGCGCAGATACCCAAGCGGGGTAAATGCCAGAATCAGCATGATCGCGATGAGTACGGCCAATTGTACCATCTCAAGTGTCTTGTTTTTTTTCATATGAAATTTCCTTTCCGCGCTTTTTGCGCCTTTGCTACTATTCCTCCATCTGGCGTCCTTTGGACTGCCGGAGGATATAATTACAAGTCATTCAAGAAAATAACATAAATGTATACAAAACACAAGTATATTTTTTAATACAATCAGCGTACGGTGCGATACCACTTCAGCGCCGATGTATAAGCTTCATATACTGTATCCATATCAATATTTTTTAACAGCATCAGACGGGATACCTCCGCCCAGTTGGCTGTCTCATACTGCAGCATGAAATCGTACACCGGTGCCAGTACGCCGATGCGGTAGATCAGTGCATTGCTGATCTCGCCGGCCACATGGACCACCTTCAAAGCTTCTGCCATAGGTTTCTCGAGGATCACATCCAGCACGGAGAACAATCCCATCAGGAACAGTTCGTCCTTCTGTGCCTTCAGACCAAATGCTTCCGCCAGATTCTCGGCAAATTTCGCACGAAGCAGAGAAAGTCTGGTGACCTCGTTCGGCTTATCCGCATACAAAGCATTGGCTACTGCCGTGTTGATCCACTTTTTCAGTTCCCGCTGTCCCAGCATGGCAGCCGCATGACGGATAGATGTAATCTCCGAATTTACAGCCAATGGCTGAACCATTTTCAGCAGATCGATCGTAAGTGCGGTATCACGGCTGATGATATCCGCCGCTGTCGTGAGTTCAAAGTCCGGACTGTTCACAATATTCAACAGGTCAATATAATTGCCCTTCAGGGGCGCCACATCCGTCTGTCCCTTCGTAATGGGAACACGATAGAACTTACCCTCATAAAAACGATATCCACCGGTCTCCTTCAGTCTCTCGAAGTCCTCCATGGTATCAATATTACCGGCACACAGACTGATATTCGGGAATAATTTTCCGAAATAAATCTTGGCTTTGTCAATGGCGATTTTGCGGTTATTCAGAAGGACATAATCCATCAGCTTCAGGACTTCTCTGTAATTTTCAAAATCACTGACCGCAAGCTTGCGAATGGCAAGTTTATAGCCTTGCTGTTTCAATTCCTTCAGACGATTGACATACATTTCAATCGGCGGAATGGTATTATCGATCAAAAGTACGATTTTTTCATGAGGTGCATCGCACTGCTCCGTAATATCCGCAAAAATAGAAATATTGGTGATCGGTACAAAAATCTCTTTTCCCTGAGACAATGTATCGATTCCCATCTTTTGGATCAATTCCAATCCGGTGATCTGTGATGCCCCGTCAAACTGTGCTGTTCCAAGCAGCAGCGGATTCAACAGATAATTCTCTCTCTGGGTAAAAAAGGAATAGGCACATACGGCCATTTTTTCATCAAAAAGCGGTACTAATGTAAGCAGCATATATTTACCTCCCAATTACCTATATTATACCGATTCCGACAGGACTTTACAAGTGGTACTATCAGCACAGAGATATTGTAAATTGAGAGTTACGAGCCATGCAAAAATAGAACGGAATACCTCGGTGGGAGCTTGCTCACACAAGAGGTTATTTCGTTCTATTTTTATACGGCGACAGCCGTCAATGAAATAAATGTGGAGCGCCCTTTGCGACACATTTATGAATTGAGTACATGGCTCGTAACGTAGGGCTGCCGTAGACCGGACAAGTTCCACCTGTGCCCTTCTTCCGCCTCAACGTGGGTACAGGAGACAGGATCAAGCTCCTCTATACCCTTAAATCAAGGTACGGAGCTTATACACAAGATTTGATGATTACGCCCCGCGTATCGAATATGGCTGGGCTTTGTGCGCAAGTGCCCACGCCAGGTCTTTCTTGTTCTCTAGAGTGGCTATGCTTTAGTAGATCTCCAGTTTGGTGTAAAAACCCTAAAAACAATGAATTCCGTACAAAAAAGTTCCCAAATCAGGAATTTTTGTACGGAATTTCTTCATTTTGCACGCTCAGCGAAAATAACAGCTTTTTACATGTCAAAATCTCCTGCTTTTGTATTTTTTTAGCAGAAAATGGCGTTTTTAATACAAACAGAACTCCCCGAGTGGTCTACGACAGCCCTACGTTACGGGCCATGCACTCAATTCATAAATGTGTCGCAAAAAACGCTCCACATTTATTGACAGTTCTCCGCAATGAGCCACGCTATTCATAAGATTGTCAGCAAAAGGCGCTGCCAATCTTATTTCATATCGCGGCGTTCGCCGCATCACGGCATAAGTAAAGACAGCGATTTGTGCGCAAGCGCCCATCGCTGTCCTCACTATGCCTATACGCGGCTCATTGCCCGCGTAACTCTCAATTTATTTAAAATACTGCACACCGGACTCGAAGATCTTCATATCCTGCTCACCATAGATATTCATGGCTACCGCAGTATCTCTTCTCTCGGAATGTGCCATCTTACCGAAGCATCTGCCGTCGGGAGATGTGATACCCTCGATTGCACAGTAAGAGCCGTTGATGTTGTACTCCTCATCCATGGATACGTTGCCGTTCTGGTCAGCGTACTGGGTAGCAACCTGTCCGTTTGCGAAGAGCTTGTCGATCCACTCCTTCGGTGCTACGAAACGTCCCTCACCGTGAGATGCGGGATTGCAGTAGGTGGCACCAAGCACAGCTCCTTGTAACCAGGGAGACTTGTTGGATACAACCTTGGTGTATACCATCTTGGATATATGACGGTTGATGGTGTTGAAGGTCAGGGTAGGAGAATCCTCCTTCTGACCGGTGATCTCGCCGTAAGGAACCAGCCCCAGCTTGATCAGTGCCTGGAATCCGTTACAGATTCCCAGTGCCAGACCGTCTCTCTCATTTAACAGCTTCATGACAGCTTCCTTCAGCTTCGCATTCTGGAATGCGGTTGCGAAGAATTTTGCGCTGCCGTCAGGCTCATCACCTGCGGAGAATCCACCGGGGAACATGATGATCTGCGCCTGTGCGATGGACTTCTCGAATTCCTCTACGGATTCACGGATATCCTCTGCGGTCAGATTGCGGAATACTCTTGTCTCCACATGGGCTCCGGCACGCTCAAATGCCTTGGTGCTGTCGTACTCACAGTTGGTTCCGGGGAATACCGGAATGAATACGGTAGGCTTTGCAACCTTGTGTTTACATACATAAATACTGTCTGCCTTGTAGACATCACTTGCCACTGCCTCGGTACCCTTCACTGCCTTGGTAGGGAATACCTTCTCTAACTTGGAGGTCCAGGAAGCAAGTGCCTCATCCATGGTGATCTTCGCATCACCGTATACGAATGCAGGTTCCTCGGTCACGGTACCTATGACAGTGTAATCCAGTTCCTTCTCTTCCAGTGCAGCCAGTTTGTCTGCGGGAATCTCTGCCAGGATATCGCCCAGTCCGTTGTCGAACAGGTCGTCTGTGGTGACCTCATCATCGATCTTCACACCCAGCTTGTTACCGAATGCCATCTTGGATACAGCTGCTGCCACACCCTTGGAATCCAAAGCATATGCGGATACGATGGTGCCGTTCTCAGTCAGATTGTGAATCTTGCCATATAATTCTGCCACATTCTCATACATGGGAATGTCGAAATCGTCTTTGTCAATGGAGAAGCGCACCAGCTTGTTGCCGGGTGTCTTCAGTTCCGGAGTAACGATGTCACCGAATTTTGCCACATCCACTGCAAAAGATACCAGTGTGGGCGGTACATCAATGTCATTGAAGGTACCGGACATACTGTCCTTACCGCCGATGGAGGGCAGACCGAAACCGATCTGTGCATCGTAAGCACCTAAGAGTGCTGCGAAAGGCTGGCTCCAACGCTCGGGATCACCGGTCATTCTGCGGAAGTACTCCTGGAAAGTGAAACGGATCTTACTGAAATCACCGCCGGAAGCCACGATCTTCGCCATGGACTCTGTCACTGCATAGACAGCTCCATGATAAGGGCTCCAGGAGGACAAGTAAGGATCGAAGCCGTAGCTCATCATAGTCACGGTATCGGTCTTGCCTTCCAGTACGGGCAGCTTGGCTACCATGGTCTGGGTCTCGGTCAGCTGATATTTTCCGCCGTAAGGCATCAGTACACTGCCGGCACCGATGGAGGAGTCGAACATCTCCACCAGACCCTTCTGGGAACATACGTTGAGATCGTTAAGCAGTGCCACCCAGGCACCCTTCACGTCGCCCTCTTCCAGCTTCTCGCCTACTGCGGGAACAGCCCATTTATCGAAATAATTCTCTTCTTCGGAAGGAATATCTACTTTTACTTTGGTCTCCTGGTGCGCACCGTTGGTATCTAAGAAAGCTCTCTTCAGGTCTACGATAGGCTTGCCTCTCCAGTTCAGTACCAGTCTCGGCTCCTCGGTAACCACTGCCACGGGAACAGCCTCTAAGTTTTCTTCCTTGGCATAGCCTAAGAAGGTATCCACATCCTTAGGATCTACAACCACTGCCATGCGCTCCTGGGACTCAGAGATGGCAAGTTCCGTGCCGTCCAGTCCGGCGTACTTTTTGGGCACCTTGTCCAGATCTACGGTCAGACCGTCTGCCAGCTCACCGATGGCAACGGAGACACCGCCGGCACCGAAATCGTTACATTTTTTGATCAGACGGCTGACTTCCTCACGGCGGAACAGTCTCTGAATCTTACGCTCGGTAGGTGCATTACCTTTTTGTACCTCGGCACCACAGGTCTCAATGGAGGTATCGGTATGTACCTTGGAGGATCCGGTAGCACCGCCGCAGCCGTCACGTCCGGTACGTCCGCCGAGGAGAATGATGATATCACCGGGATCGGAGGTCTCACGGATGACGTTTTTGCGGGGAGCAGCGCCCATAACAGCACCAATCTCCATGCGCTTTGCCACATAAGAAGGATGATAGATTTCTTTTACAAATCCGGTAGCCAGACCAATCTGGTTACCGTAAGAGGAATAACCGCTGGCTGCACCTCTTACCAGCTTCTTCTGGGACAGCTTGCCGTGCAATGTCTCGGATACAGGAACGGTAGGATCTGCCGCACCGGTAACACGCATTGCCTGATATACATAGCCACGACCGGACAGAGGATCACGGATAGCACCGCCTAAGCAGGTGGCAGCGCCACCGAAAGGCTCGATCTCAGTAGGATGGTTGTGGGTCTCGTTCTTGAAAAATACCAGCCACTCTTCAGTCTCTCTGTGGTCGCCGTAATCCATCTCCACGGGAACCACTACGGAGCAGGCATTGATCTCATCGGATTCTTCCATGTCGTCAAGTTTGCCGTCTTTTTTCAACTTCCGCATTGCCATCAGCGCCAGGTCCATAAGGCAGACGAACTTGTCCTCTCTGCCCTTAAAGATTTCTTCTCTGGTATCCAGATAGCTCTGGTAAGTGGTCTCTAAGGGAGAACGATAATAACCCTCACCGAATTCCACGTCGGTCAGTTCAGTGGAAAAAGTGGTATGGCGGCAGTGATCGGACCAATAGGTATCCAGTACACGGATCTCCGTCATGGAAGGATCTCTCTTCTCATCATCGTGGAAATAATTCTGAATATGTTTAAAATCTTTGAAGGTCATGGCAAGTCCCAGAGATTCGTACAGAGCCTTTAAGCTGCTCTCATCCATATCTCTGAAGCCATCGAACACGGCAACATCAGCAGGATCATCATACACCGTGATCAGAGTATCCGGCTTCTCCATGTCGGTCTCTCTGGAATCCACAGGGTTGATACAGTAAGATTTGATCTTGGAAAATTCTTCGTCGGACACCTGTCCTTCGATCATATAGGTCACAGCGGTACGGATCACAGGTTCTTCGTCCTCTTTTAAGAACTTCACGCACTGCACTGCAGAATCCGCTCTCTGATCGAACTGTCCGGGAAGGAACTCTACGGAAAATACTTTTGCGTCCGCAGGGATCTCAATCGTCTCCTCATACAGATCATCTACGGGAGGCTCGGAAAATACGGTCTTGCAGGCTCTTGCAAATACCTCATCCGAAATATTCTCCACATCATAGCGGATAAATTCGCGAACCTTCGCCACATCGATGCCCAGATAATTTTTCAGTTCGTCGTGCAGCTCTTTTGCCTTGACAGCATAAGGCTCCTTTTTCTCTACATAGATACGTCTTACGTTGCTCATGTCTCTCCTCCGATAAAGTTTTTAATTAACATGACTCTGAATAGTATCATACCATTATAGCTTTTTTCCCACAATAGCAGAAAACAACAAATTTAGATCGATTTTACCTGCCTTTTTGAGCGGTTCGTCATTCGTGCAGTCTGTGGATCAGCCGATAGGCAATATCCTTCTCGCTGATCAGTGCCTCCGTATGGGCAAAAAATACGATGCCGTCGGTGGGTGCCAGAATGGTCTCCCGCACAGATCCGTCGTAAGGATCTATGATCTCTGCCATCTCATTACCGTAGCGTACATCATCTCCCGCATGTACCTTTCCCCGAAAAATTCCAGCACGGTTCGTATGTACATCGCTTAAATCCTTTTCATATAATACATGACTGATATAGCCGGAATGGCTCTCATACCGGATCAGTCCCATCCGCTTTAAGAATCGTAAGACCGCTGCCACCGCCTGCCTTGCGCTCGCCTCATCGATCTGGCTGTTCTGGTTTGTATAGACGGAAAATGCTGCCGTCATCTCATCCTGCCAGTTATAATTTAATGTCTTCGTGTCAATCGGGATCGGCTTGCGCACCACCACATAGGGAAGTCCGAACAGATTTGCCAGAGAAGTATTCTGGTATCCCGTCTCCATCATACGCACATGAGGTACAAATTCTCCCGGTCTGTAGAAGGACGTAAACTGGATGCCGTATACGTAATCTTTGATCTCCGTAAGCAGTGCATTGGTCAGGCGATCCGCCGGTTCCCCATAATCATTGCCCGGAAAACTCCGGTTAATGTCCGCTTCCTTAACGCCGAAAAAACGCCTGCTGATGTTCACGGAATAGGCATTGATGGTTGGGATCACCAGAATCTGTTTTCCGGCACTGATGCAGCCGTTATTCTCCAACTCCCGCAATGCCTTCACCAGTTGGGAACAGATATACATCTGCTGGATCTCGTTACCTCTCGCCGCCCCCACGATACATGCCGACTTTTCCCCCTTGCCGAACTGGAAGCCCTTTATATGCATATCTTCTCTGTACGTCGAATGTATGGTATAAATATCTCTTTCAAACATAATTTTCTCACTCCGTCAGGATTCGCGCCAGCAGGTCTCCTTCATAGACCACCGGGTATGCCCGCAATGTAAACAGAAGTCCTCCCCGTTCGGTGCGGATCTGCCGTTTTACCGTGCCCTCAAACGGGTCTACTACCTCCCCGATCAGATCTCCCTTTTTCACATAATGGTTGTGCTCGATCAACGGCAGGAACACACCGTCCACCGCGCTACGGATAAATTCCACTTCGCCATCACTGGATACCGCAGGCTCCTGTACTGCTGGTTCCGGTCCCCCCCAGATGCCCATCTCACTCATGATGTGGAAAATTCCGTCCACGATCTGATTGCCGAAGGATCTGTGGATATCATGCCCCTGCCCCATTTCCAGTACCAGGGTAGGAACGCCCAGCAGATTCAGGGAATGCGCCAGGGTGGATTCGTGCACCGTGGCAGAGGCATTCATCCAGATCATATCTGCGTTGGTCATTTTTGCATAGGGAAGCAGAGCTTCGGCGAAATCCTCGCTGAGTCGTACCTGGGGGATCTCCCGCACGAAAATATCACTGGCATGCAGATCCATGCAGATATCCGATCCGATGATGGAATCCACCACTGCTGCAGTGATCCGCTCCATCATATCCCCCGAAGCATCTCCCGGGAACATACGGTTCATGTCCATATCCAGTCTTGGCACCGTGCGGCTCGCCATATCGATTCCTAATGGATTCAATGCCGGATAGATGTCCACGATCCCCTTCAGATATTCCGGATGCTCCTTTACTCTTCTCGCCGTCTCATAACAGATATACTGCCCTTCCAGTTCATCTCCGTGGATACCGGAGACCAGGCTGATCCGGCGGCACTGTTTCGTCTCCTGCTTTGGACAGATCCGGTTCCTGCGGACCGCCAGATGCCCTCCTGCCGGAAGTTCCATACTGATGATCGATTCTATCATAACTTACCTCTCTGCTTCCCTTCCTTTACAGCGAAAATGCTCCAGGAAATCTTCCCTGAAGCATCATCAACCGTTGTCTGCTTATTCTTCCACACCTAATCCACGCAACAGATACAGGATCTCACGATCCACTGCCTCCGCTGTCACACCGATAGTCTGCGCCGAGATCTTCAGCCCTTCCAGGACAAACATGATATTTCTTGCGGTTCCTTCACAGTCCTCACACAAAAATTCACCGTTGTCCACTCCGGCTTCGATCAATTTCTCTATGATCTTCACTGCGGAATCAAACTGCTTCTTCAGAATGTTATCCCGCTTGGGCAGATCGTTTTCAAAATAAAATTCATAGGTTGCCTGTGTCAGAGTATTTTTTTTGCGGAGAAGCTCCTTTTTCTGCTCCTTTAAAAACAGAAGAAGAATATCCGCTGCGGTAGCATCCTCCGTAATGCTGTCGGAAAATACATCATCCGCCTCTTCACTCTCCATGCGCAGCACTTCCATAAATATCTGACTTGTATTCTCAAAATACAGATAAAGACCTCCGCGGCTGATATCGCAGGCTTCCACAATATCCTTCATTGTTACTTTTTTAAAGCCCTTCTCCATAAACACATCTCTGGCTTTTTCTACAATGTACCGCTTTTTCTGTACTGATTTTTCTCCCATGAACCTTGTCCTGCCTTTCCCCTCTCAGATCTTACCGTTTTCCGGTGATTTATCCCAAAATTCTATAATTTCCTGCATCTGTCTGATGACCAGGTAAAAAATCTGCTCCGATACCGCTTCACTCCACAGATTCCCCTTGGTTCTGCCGCCTAAGACATACTTCGACAGAATGCCTCTTAAGATGTTCCATTCTTGCCAGCCGGCTTTTTTAATCATATTTCTCTCGTCCTGATGGGTACGGATCCGATGTCTGGTATATACATATGCATAATTGCGATCCATCAAAGGGCTCTTCCCTGCTTCCCGCACGAAGTTCAAAAGCGTTCCGTCATATACCGGGAATGACACGGAATGAACTCCGATATCCTGCCCACTGTATATAGAACTGGCTCTCTTACCCGCATTCTGCTCAAGCCACGGCAAATAAGGAAGTAACGGTCTCACCGCCTGCTTATAAGATTCCAACAACTGCTCTCTGTATTCAATGCTCTGTTCCATAACCCCAACATACCTTTCCATGTACCGTTTTCTGCCGAAAACATCACTTTTTTCACATACTGATGTAAAAGTGACACATATGTAGTTTTATTTTATCACATTTCTATCAAAAGTACAGTAGAAAATTGTTGGTATTATGGTGTATAATTGATTAATATAAAGATCCCGAATTAAGACGAGGTAATGAAATGGCTGGAATTGTACTGGAAAAGGGTAAAACGATATATAGCTACGGGCAACCTATGACCGCACTGCATCTGATCACGAACGGTAAGGTAAATGTATCTTACCCCGGCGGTTCTTATCCGCTGGGCAAGGGCGATGTGATCGGTATCTGTGAGATCTGCTCTGAGATTCATCTGCTCAGCTATGTAACTGCTGAGGATACCACTATCCTCACCTACCCCCTGACCAGTCTGGATTCTCTGAATGATATTCTGCAGAAGCATCCTGATGTGGCAAGGCTTTTTTTATTGTCCTGCTTCCGACAGATCAACATTTTGTTAAACCGCAGCTCTATCTCTGAGTTAAACTGCAGTGAGCTCTACCGCACACTGACCGATGACATTGCCACTTACAACACCCTGTGCGACCGCTACCGCCTGCCCGCACGCTCCCTGGAGCATTTCGATAAGCTAAACGCTTTCCTCGGGGACGATTCTCCGGATATCTGGCTGAACGGATATTACATGGGTTTAAGCCATATTCTGGCTTCGGACAACTACCGGATCATGGTGCAGGAAGCGGATCTTTCCATTGGCATGCTGCGTAAGGGAAGCCTGGACTTCAGGCGTACCTATCAGAGTCTGGAGGAGCAGTTCCATTATTTACAGCAGGTGGGCTCTTTTTATTTCCGGGAATCCGGCAACGATCTGTTTGATTTCTATACTTCACTTTATTATAAACTGGGACAGGGCAATGAAGACAGCCAGATCGTCTATGACCGGATCCATCGTATGCTCTCTAAGGCAGGGGATCTGTCGTATATCGATCAGGATCTGTTCGCCTCCAGATCCCAGAGTTTCCAAAGCAGCTTAGATCTCATGGGATCTGCGGATTCCTCTGAGGCCGCAGATGGCGGAGACTCCGAGATCTTAGGCAAGCTCGCCGGATCCCTGAACACGATCTTAGAATATGCCGGGCCGGACTTAGATTCCATATCCAGCTTCCGTCAGCATGTACATGCCTATAAGCAGCTCTCCGACCGCAGTTCCCAGGATCAGGAAGTCGCCCTGCTTCGCAGACAGCTGACCGAAGAATTCTATCTGCTGTATTCGCTCCTGTTCACCCAGACACTGGAACAGCCGGATATTCCCATGCCGGTGCGGATGTTTTTATATTTCGGCTATGTGGATGAGGAACTGGCAGGTCTGAAAAATGCAGTGACCCTGTATCGTCTGGCGGAAGCCATGACCGACCACAGTACTGCCGGAGTCTACACTTTTTATGACTGGCTAATGGCGATCTTCCGCGGACAGAAATCCCCCAGCCGGAACGAATTTGACCAGGATTACTCCGATTATATCCATAAACAGAAAGTGGGCGGTAACATTACCGATGCGGAGTTGAAAGCCCTGGAGAACAATGCTATGGCAAAGGTCAATTACGAGCTTAAGAATATGTTCCCACAGGTCAACAAGATCACTTTCGGACGGATCACCACATTCTGTCCACTGTTCTGTGCGGATGATGTGCTGAAAGATCTGGAAAGCTCCTATGTCACCGTATCCCGCGTGTCACAGATCCTCGAAGAGATCCGTCTGGTGGATTACACCGCTTTCTACCGGGAAAGTCTGGATATGGCGCACTTAGATGTCATGGGCAAGGAAACGATACATTTAGAATACCTGCCGGATATCATCCTCATGCCAAATGTCGGCATCCGTGGTGTCATGTGGCAGGAGATCGAAGGCAAGCGCCGGAACAGTCCGGGACGTATGGTATTCTCCATTTTCCACATGGAGGATCTGAAGACTACTTTCACCCATCTCACCGGAGAATTCCGTTGGGAACTGTGCAAGAGAGTCCAGGGCAACCGTTGGAACGATGTCTCCGTAAGTTCCCTGACCAGCGAATATTTCGATTATATCCAGTTCTACCGTAAGAACCATGATCTGAGCACTGAAGCCAAGGAGAAAGTGAAATCCAGCTTACAGCGTGCCAAGAATAGTTTCAAAGAAATGTTCGTAAGAGATTATATGATCTGGGTATTGTTCGAAGGTGCCGGATCCCCGAGGCTGAACAAGGTGGCTCGTCAGATCATGTTCACCTATTGCCCGTTCCCGGAGGATATCTGCAATACACTTGCACAGAATCCGCTGTATAGCGAGCTTTTAGACCGTCGTAAGATCAAGGTGGCACAGGGACTGCATCATCTGGATGTGTTGACCCGTAAGCTGCAAAATGGCAACATCCCGGTTCCCGAGACCGTGGAGCAGGAGCGCTATTATATCAGCGGCAGTAAAAAATCTTAATTCCGACAGCAAAAAGGATCCGGCATCTCGCATGTCGAATCCTTTTTCTATGTGCTGTATTTTATGTTCTCACATTACCATTATGCATCAGCCAGCTGTCTGCCCAGTTCCCTGCATGCATTCAATCCGTCCTCATCCGGAGTTTCGTGGCAGATCAGTCCTTCGCCGTTTAACACCGTTGCTCCCGCTGCTTCCATGCGGGTGGTCCAGTCTCTCATCCACTCACCGTCTCCCCATCCGTAAGAACCGAACAGCGCAATCTTTTTCCCGGAAGCAAAGCCTTCTACATCGCATACAAAGGGTTCCATCTCCGCTTCTTCCAGCACCTCTGCGCCCATGGCCGGACATCCCAGAGCAAATTTGGGTGCCGCCTTCAGTGCTTCTATATCCGCTCCTGTCACGAATACTACTTCCGCTTCTTTTCCAGCCTCCCGGATTCCCTCTCCGATGGCTTCCGCCATTGCCTGGGTATTGCCGCCCTGTGTCCAAAATACTACATAAATCTTATCCATTTCATTTTCCTCCGTTTTCCGCACTTTTTGTTCCTTTTATGCTGCTGTACTTCCGCAGATCTCTATGATCTCCGTCATTTTTAATCCATAATGCAGCAGCTGAATCAAATTTTCCTTTGCATATTCATATTTTTCAAAAAGCCGCAGTTTCCTCTCTTTATCCGCATATACCTTCCAGTACCCGGTACAGAGGCAATTTTTCCCACGGTGTCTGATGAATCCTTCCACATCCTCCGGTGGATACCCCAAAAGTAACCCCAGCTCATGGGGAAAATCATTTTTGGTTTCTGCATAATCCTCATACTTTTCGCACAAGACCTGCAGAATATCTTCCAGCAGACAGGAAGGATACCCTTCCTCTGTCAGCAGCTTCTGTACCTGCATCATTCGCAGATATTTCTCCAGCCGTTCCTTTTGATACAGCAGTATGACTGTTTTTTCTTCCGTTTCCAATAACGGATACATGGAAATAAAACTTCCTGAGATGATCTTCTCTACCAGACAAAAGCCGTCCGATGAAATCGTCAGCAGATTGGATATTTTAAGTCCTGTAATAAGCGGTGCGCACTGCAATGCCAGCTGCAATTCCACATCGTCTGTTTTCATTCCGCACAGGATCTCCCATGTTTCCTGACTCAAAAATTGCTCACCTCCTGTATATTGTTTTGGTTAGTTGTTCCTAACTCATATAAATAATAAATAAAAAAGCAGCTCCTGTCAAGGAAACTGCCTGATAGAAATTCTCAAAAATTCTCTACGGTAACATCCACCCGGAAGCTTCCTTCGCCGGGCTGTACATCGATCTGTCCGTGATTGCGTTCCACCAGATCATGCAGGATCTCCAGACCGTAACCTTTTCTCTCCGTCTTTTTGGGAACGGTCTTTGCTCTGCTGTTCTCCACGCAGATGTGCAGATAGTCGCCTTTCACTGCCGCCTTTACGGACAAAAACGCTTCTTCTCTCTCCGTCATTTCCGCTGCTGCCACAGCATTTCTAGTCAGGTTTGACAGTATACTGCAGATTGCCACCGGATCCAGCTTCAGCTTTTGGGGAATCTCCAGATCGTATTTAAAGGCGATCCTTTTCTCCCGGCAAGTCTTCTCGGTCTCCCCCATGATGGCATTGAATACAGGGTCACCGCAATAGATGTATTCCGTCGTAGCCGCCACCGTATCGGTCAATGTCTCCAGCATTTTTTCCGCCTTCTCATATTCCCCCTGATGCAACAGCTCCTGCAGCACCATCTGCTGGTTGCGCATGTCATGCCGGATCTTCGCGAATTCTTCCCGCCTGGTTTCAATCTCATGATAGTGATTTCTTGCCATCTCCCAGGTACTCTGCACCTCGCTGAGCCGAAGCTTCAGCTCCTGCAGCAGCTGCTGCCTGAGCAGGGTATACAACAGCACACCATCTGCGACAGAGCCCAGTATGGCTGCTGCCAGTATCCATCCGGTATACAGCGTCAGATTCCGGAATGCCTGCTCATTGATCGCAGTGATCATAAGCAACTGGCTGACAGGAAATACGCTGAACACAATAATAATACTGACATCAAATGATTCTTTTTCGACAATTTTCTTCCATACGACCAGAAAAATCAGGAAAAATATGGCTGTCACAGACAATACTACCGATAATAGTAATACCATTGTCGGTGTATAGTAAGACAATTGTGGCTTTTGCTCCATATACTTGTTCAAAATACCGATACTGAGCATTTCCGCGAGCATTGCTATCAGATATTCACATACCACAAACAGAAATATGTTGTGCCGTTTTCCAGCGCTTCCGACAACTGTGACAGTTCCTGATAATATTCTATTCTGCTGATCCCGGGATATTCGGCAAGTAACCGTTTTATACTATCCAGACAATTTTTGTCATCATCACATACCGCTATTTTCATCCGGTTCTCCCATGATTATATGTGGAATTACTGTCTTCTACGGTTCAATCCGCTCTGCCTATAATATTCCGCCTTGTCCTGATACATTCGTCTCTCCGGTTCTGTCAGGAGATGATCAAATCCAACTGCCCCCAGCGTATTCACTGCGGCACCGACCGCCATGGTGACATGCTCCCGATCCAATTCTGCCCGCAGTTCCTCTACTTCACGGTACAGCTCTCCCTCCTCCATGCCTCTGCACAAAGCTACGAATTCATCTCCACCGATGCGGAACAGTTCGAATTCCTTCAAGGTTCTCTTCAGGCAGTCACAAGCTCTGAGGATCCATTGATCTCCTTTAGAATGCCCTTCTTCATCATTGACACGCTTCAGACCGGTAACATCACAATATACCACACCGATCTTCGTCTGAGGAAGAATCCCCGACACATATTTTCCCATGGCATAACGGTTCCCAAATCCGGTCAGCGGATCCGTATAGCTCATGATTTCCAGTTTTCTCACAAGATTACGTCGTCTTATGGAAGATACAATAAAATGTCCCATGATCTGCAGGATCTCCAATGCAAAATCGATATATTTTGCCGGAGGGTTATCCACTCCATAGAAGCCGATCACTTTTTCATCATCATATAACGGTACGACTACTAATGAATGAATATTCTGTCTCGACAGTACTTCATACATCTCGGGATCTGTATCCCGGATCTCGCTCAGGTTCTCTGTCACAATATTCTGATTCCCCGCGAACTTCTGATACCACTGGTCACAAACCTCCGGAGGCAGATCCTGCAGATTATCCTTTTCCGGTGTCACACCTCTGGCTGCCCACTCATATGTATTATCATCATGACCATGATCATTTTTTTCAAAAATATAGGTACGGTCTGCCTCCATTGTTTTTCCGAGAAGTTCCAGCAATACCTCCAAAGTCTGATCCGGAGTTTCCTGTCTGAGTGCAACACGGATCGCCTGATTCATTGCTGCTTCCATTTTATGGTAATCCATAGAGGTTTCCCTGTCCCCGGAATGCCCACAGCCAATGGCAATCTCCATGCGTAGCATTCTGCCATCGTCTTCCACCAGGGTATCCTTGATGCGAAAATCCGTTTTTACCACCGGATTGTAATATTCCCATTCCTTAAAATAGCCGGGTCTGAGCTGCTCATTATTGCAGATACTGCAGGGAGCAGAATTCCCCTGTAATACCTCATAGCACTTTAACCCGACAATCTCTTCCTTACTCCGAAAACCATAGCTCTTCAGAGCTTTTTGATTCATATATACTAATTGATTCGTCTCCGGATCCGATACATACACATACTCATCCAGATGTTCAAAAAATTCCCATATTTTTCCCATGTCTAACCTCTTTCATTCCCTCATACCTAATAATTTAGTATACACGTTCAAACGCTTTGCGGCAAGCATTTTCTCTTAAAAATGTCTGTAACAAGCGTACATCGTCCGTGACAACGCCATCCGCTCCGCTATTCACGATCTGCCGCATGGCGCCGGAGGTATTGGCGGTCCAGCCATATACGGATTTCCCTTCATAATGGATGGTTTCCACCATGCCTGTTGTAAGATTCTTCCCTTCGATGCTATAACTGTCCGCATACTCCAGATCATAGTCATCCTCTCCCAGATCATGGGCAATATATACCGTAGAGATGTCCGGTTCCAGTTCCTTTACTCTCTGCAGGATTCCCTTATTCATGGATCCTATGATGCATTCATCCACCATATCATACTCCTGAAGCAGTGCAAGAACGCTCTCTTCCAATTCCTGTTCATGCCCGGTGTATTTTAATTCGATCATCAATGTGATCCGTCCCCCGGCACAGGCAAGCATCTCTTCCAGTGTTGGGATCTGTTCTCCTCGGTATGCTGCGGAAAATGCACTTCCCACTTCCAGCGTAGAAAGCACCTCTGCCTCTGTATCCCACACACAGACATCCTCGCCTGCAGTACGCTTGAAATTGCTGTCATGCATCACGATCAGGGTGCCATCGGATAACTGCTGTACATCGATCTCGGCGATAGGAGCTCCGTCACGGATTGCCTGCTCCAGTGCTGCGAGCGTATTCTCCGGGGCCACCTTTGCTCCTGCCCGGTGTGCCACCACGATCACGGGAGTATCTTTTCCTGCCTCTACCTGCGGCAATACGCCATAAGTCAGAAAATAAACGCACAAAAGCATAACAATTGCCGTTTTCCGGATTCTTTTCATCATTTTGCCCTCCCATGATAGTTTATAGTCAATTTTATTGTAACAATTGACTATAAACTCCATACGAGGATTTTGTTAATTTTTTGTAAATATTACGACTATTCAGAACCATGTAACTTCAGGTACGGTATTCGGTGGATGCTTGCATACGAAAGAATACCTGCCTGAAGTTATAAGGCGAATTAGCGTTCTGAATAGTCGCTAATCCCGGATAAGCATTTTTATTTCCGAAATACCACTATCACCTCATGGGCAAACAGTGGGAATGCTGCCAGTACACTTAGAAGAAGCCACTCCTGTCCCGACAGATGCGAGGTGCCAAAAGCCCTGATGAGAAATGGGATCTCCGTCACTGCAAACTGCAGGACGAAACCGATGATACATGCTGCCACCATCAGCAGATTATCCCAGGGGCGCATGGCAAATACGGACTTCTGTACATCACGCATGCCGATGGCATGATACAGCTGACACATTCCCAGCACAGTAAATGCATAGGTTTGGGATTTCGACAGTATCTGTTCCCGGGACATCAGTTCTCTGAGGCGCTCCACCCAGGTAAACGGATTGCTCACAAGTTCCCCTTCCGCTGCCAGAATCCCGCAGGGAAGCACCAGAAATGCCGCCAGTCCGATCACGGTGATCAATGCCCCATAGAACAGCGTACATGCTATTCCTCCTCGGGCAAACAGACTCTCCGATGCTTTTCGGGGTGGGCAGCGCATCAGGCTTTTGCCGTCATTTTTATCCACTCCCAACGCCAGTGCCGGAAGAGAATCCGTGATCAGATTGATCCAGAGGATATGACTGGATTTTAACGGGGATGCCAGCCCTATTGCCACCGCCACAAACATGGTCATCAGTTCTCCCAGGTTGGACGATAGCAGAAAAATCACCGACTTCCGGATATTCTCATAGACACCCCTGCCTTCCTCGATGGCTTTTTCAATGGTGGCAAAGTTATCATCCGCAAGAATCATATCCGCCGCCTGTTTGGCAACATCCACTCCGGTTCCCATAGCGACACCTATGTCCGCCGCTTTTAATGAGGGGGCATCATTGACCCCGTCGCCGGTCATTGCCACAATCTCCCCGCTTAACTGTAACCCTTTCACGATCCGCACCTTCTGTGAGGGCGTGACTCTTGCATAGACCCTTAAGTCCTTAATTCTCTTTAAAAAGGAAGTGTCATCCAGCCGGTCCAGTTCTCTGCCTGTAATACACTGGCTGCGGTGTCCCGCAATCCCCAGCTGTCTGGCAATGGCATAGGCGGTATCCACATGATCTCCCGTGATCATCACTGTGGTCACCCCCGCATGGCGGAAGATTTCCACGGCTTCCCCGGCCTCCGGTCTGGCAGGATCCCGCATTCCCACGATACCAAGGAACGCCATTCCCTCTTCCCCACCTCTGATGTCTTCACTCTGTGCTGCTGCCAGTGTACGAAGAGAGAGGGAATTCATCAGTTCCACAACCTCACTGATCCGCTTCCGCTGTGCGGGAGTCATAGGAACGCTCCTTCCTTCCTGTAAAATATGAGTACAGTGCTGCAAGATCACATCCGGAGCTCCTTTGGTATAAGCAATCCTTCCCCCGGATCTGCCACCTGGAAGCCTATGACAGGTCGTCATCATTTTCCGATCGGAATCAAAGGGAATCTCATCCAAGCGCGGATACTGCCGATTCAGACGTTCTCTCTGCAGACCGTATTTTGCCCCGAAGTCCAAAAGTGCCAGTTCCGTAGGATCTCCGATACGCTGCCCGTCCTGCAATGAAGCATCATTGCACAAAAGCATCCCCCTTAACAGCTCTGGCAGAATGCGGTGTTCCCCTCTGCCACCTGTTCCCGAGACATCCTCCATCATGTCGTACCACCAGCATTTCTCCACGGTGAGCCGGTTCTGGGTAAGTGTCCCTGTCTTATCCGAACAGACCACACTGACCGCTCCCAGTGTCTCCACCGAAGGGAGTCTTCGAATAATAGTGTGCACTTTGACCATTCTGGTCACTGACAGGGCCAGACAGATTGTAACTACTGCCGGCAGCCCCTCCGGTACTGCTGCAACCGCAAGTGAGATTGCCACCAGAAGCATCTCCGGAATATTTCTATGCTGAAATACTGCCAACAGAAATAATCCGGCGCACAACCCCAGAGAGAGAATGCTCAACAGCTTCCCCAGATCTCCCAGCCGCTTCTGCAATGGTGTCATCTCATCTTCCGTATCCGTGATCATGGAAGCGATCCTGCCGATCTCCGTATCCATGCCGGTGGCTACCACCAGCCCTTCCCCATGACCGTTCGTCACTACTGTGGACATATAGACCATATTGACCTGTTCGGTTAATGGAATCTCCTGCCGGCAGTCAGCCAGAAAAAGAGCATCTTTCTCCACCGGGACGGATTCTCCGGTGAGAGCGGATTCTTCCACCTGAAGATTCGCACTTCTGGTCAGTCTGATATCCGCCGGAACCTGCGCCCCCGCCTCGAGATCCACCAGATCTCCCGTCACCAGTTCCGCCGCGGGGATCTCTCTTCGGATGCCGTCCCGGATCACAATGGTCCGTGGAGTGGTAAGTTTTTTTAACGCTTCCAGCGCTTTTTTAGCTTTTCCCTCCTGGAGCATTCCCACCAGCGCATTTACCAGAACCACCGTACCGATGATCACGGCATCACTGATTTCTCCCAGAAGAATGGATACCACCGCCGCAATCAATAATATGTAGATCAGTGGATCCTTCAACTGTTCCAGAAAAAGCTGTATCTTTGTCTTTTTCCGCGCAGCTCTCATCTCGTTTCTGCCATTTTGCTGCAAACGACGAAAGGCCTCACCTTCGGTAAGACCTTTCACTGTGTCACTATTTAGTTTACTTACGGTTTCCTGTATATTCTGCTTCTCGAACACGGCTGCTCTCCAATGCTTGTTTCTATGCATTGTATGCGGAAATGTCCGGCTTGATGATAACCGTCACCGATTATTTCTCGTTTCTTAACTGGAAAGCATCTGTCAGTTCGTTCATGTTGGTCGCCTGAGCAGACAGTTCTTCACTGGTAGCGGAAGTCTCCTCTGCGGTAGCGGAGTTGTTCTGTACCACCGTAGATATCTGCTCGATGCCCTGTTCGATCTGGGACATGGCATCTGCCTGTGCATTGGATTCTTCCATGGCTTTCTTGGACTCGTTCGCCAGATCCTCAATACCTTCCACCACTTTCTGCAAAGCTTCCGCCGTTTTATCCGTGATCTGATTTCCTTTTTCAATCTCCTGCAACGAGGTTTCGATCAGTTCCCTGGTATGTACCGCGGACTGTGCACTGTCATCCGCAAGCTTCCGGATCTGTTCAGCCACCACGGCGAAACCTCTTCCGGCTTCCCCCGCTCTGGCAGCTTCAATTGCTGCATTCAGGGACAACAGGTTCGTCTGGGATGCGATATCCTCGATCTCACCGATAATATCACTGATCTGCTTGGAAGTCTCATTGATCCGCTGCATGGCATCGGTCAGTCCCTTCATCTCTTCTCCACTGGTTCTGGCCTGTTGCTGATATTCCATTGCCTTCTCATAAGATGCTCCGAGAGCCTTGGCATTTTTCTCCACGATCTCAGTGACGTTCGTAATGGTCGCCTGCAGTTCCTCCACAGAACCGGCCTGGTCTGTAGCACCCTCTGCCAGTCCCTGTGCGGCATCCGCCATCTGACCCGCGCCGGCAGACACCTGGCTTACCGCATTTTTGATCTCACCCAGTGTCTCACTGAGCTTATGATTCAGCTTGCGGATAGACTCCAGTAATCCGCTGAAATCTCCTATGTAGGCTTCCCTGCAATTACTTACGATCGCAAAATTGCCCTCAGACATTTCTCCCAACAGATAGTCCGTATCACCGATTACCTGCTGCAAATTATCGGAAAGACTGGCGGTAGCCTCCGCAAGTATCTGCAGCTCATCGCCGGTCTCTACCTTCGGTGTCGGAGTATGCAGATCACCCTGTGCTAACAGCTGTATTCTGTCTGTGCACTGTGCCACCGGCTCCCCGATACGCTGTCCGATCTGTTGTGCCTTGTAAATGCTGTATGCCACTGCGATCACACCGATCGCAGCACCTATGATAATGCCTATTACAACGGAACCCAGGAAATCCGTAACCGGTGCATCTACAGCCACCATCCAGCCGTCAGTACCATCAATCGGGGCATACGCCTGTAATGTATAAGCACCTTTTCTGAAATAGGTTCCGTATCCTGTCTCACCCTTAAGCATCTGTTGCTCTATTTTAGCAATTCCCTTCAGTGAGCTGTCTGTCTGTGACAATTCAATATTATTTTTCTGCTCCTGGGCAATGGCGGAATCACTATGTGCGATCGTAATACCCGTAGACCCCAACAGGTAGCATCCGGAATGCTCACTGATAGAAATGGCTGCGCAAATATCATTTAAGAACTCCGGATCCGGTACTACAAATACCACGCCGATGATCTCACCGTCTTTATCTCCGCCTTCATAGACGGGTGCAGATATGATCACGCTGAGTTTTCCGTCTGTCTTGGCAATTACGGGATCCGATACCACCACTTCTCCCTGCATGGACCGTTTAAAATACTCACGATCATTATAATCCGTTCCGTCAGCGGCACAGATACCATTACTTCCGATCAGCTTCCCCCTGACCATTCCATAAGCTTCCACGCGCTGATTAATATACTCCTGCTTCTGTGCCGGTGTAAATACAGCCGCGGAAAGCTGATAGCTGCATCCCAGCTCAGATACGATCGTCTCCGATACCGTTAATTCCTGACGGATCCGATCCGCTGACAGCTTTGCGATCTCCTGCATATCAGCCTTCAGTCTGCTCAGGGTACCTGACAGATTCATGATCATAGACACAATGACCAATGATACGATCGATAGCAATACCAGCCGCCGGATTGCCTTCTGCAGCCGCTCGCGGATCGTGGTCTTACCATTGGTCTGACGCTTTTGTCCCTTCTGTGTAGTTTTTGCACTCATAATGTACCTCTTTTCTCCGGCGAGATGTCTCTCCACCTTCTCAAGCCGGCATTTTTCTGCAATGCTGCTAACACTACTGTTGTATCAACATTATAACATTTCCCAAACCTTTTTACTACCTTATGAGTGCAAAAAAAGAGTTAATATTCCAAAAAATATCAACTCTTTCCCTGTTTTGTCTGTTTATTTATATTTTTCTGTCCCATTAGGCAGAAACTTTTTGGGATCAATAACCAAATTCTTGTGCAAAATACAGTTTTCCACCTGTCTCATAGACAGCAATGCTGCAGGACGTAAAATCGCCTGCCAGGATATTCGCTGCATGGGTGGGAGAAGCCATCCAGGCATCTACCACGCTCTGTGCGGAATCATATCCCTTCGCCAGGTTCTCACCCCACATCAGTTCACTGTTCACGGTATACCAGTCTCTGCCGTTCGGTCTGGTATGAGAGAATTTGGAAGCAGCTTCCTGTGCTCTTACCATAGCGCAGGACTCCAGTCCGTTGCTCCAGGTAAGCTCCGCAAGTCCATTCTCTGCTCTCTTCGCATTCACCAGTGCCAGTGCATCGGTTGCCATGGTGCGAAGTTCATTGGCCCGGGCAATCTCTGCTTCGCTCATGCCGGCTCTCTGTACAGATCCTGCCAGCGCCACCGCCTCTTCATCGAACCATACGGTTCCGTCGCTGTCCGCCGGATCACGGCTGACAGAGGACAGATTTGCATTCCTGCCGCAGCCTGCCAGGCTAAGCATCATGATTACTGTCAGAATCAGACTCATCCATCTTTTTTTCATTTGTTTACCCTCTTTCATGAATTTATGGTAACTATATGTCATTACTGTTCTTATTGCTTCTTCTTAAGGATAAGCCATGCTCCCAGACCTGTCAAGGATAAGGCGAAACCAAGATTCCATGCATCGGAAGCGTCGCCGGTCTGCGGCCGTCTCGATGCTCCGAGGACTGCTCTGTCTGCCAAAGGTGTCGGATCATCCTCGATCGTCACCATTCTGTGGCGTCTCGCACCAAGTACCTGCGGTGCCTCGGGTGTTACAGGATCCGCAGGGGTACCGGGATCATCAGGGGTGCCGGGATCATCCGGGGTTGGCGTCGTATCCGGAGCGCCCGGAGTCGGAGTAGGTGTCGGGTTGTTGTCAGGAGTGGCCGACGGTGTTGCAGTTGGCGTTGCCGTAGGTGTTGCCGTAGGTGTTGCCGTTGGTGTTGCCGTAGGCGTTGCCGTAGGTGTTGCAGTTGGTGTTGCCGTTGGTGTTGCCGTTGGTGTTGCCGTTGGTGTTGCCGTTGGTGTTGCCGTTGGCGTTGCCGTAGGTGTTGCCGTTGGTGTTGCCGTTGGCGTTGCCGTTGGTGTTGCCGTTGGTGTTGCCGTTGGTGTTGCCGTTGGCGTTGCAGTTGGTGTTGCAGTTGGCGTTGCCGTTGGTGTTGCAGTTGGCGTTGCAGTAGGCGTTGCTGTTGGTGTTGCTGTTGGTGTTGCTGTTGGCGTTG